>Ga0326511_10002102_pt1 | contig 16355 bp, 7 predicted proteins | sample 0_2496_0518_D_FD_203701 | JGI IMG/M metagenome (GOLD analysis project Ga0326511, IMG submission 203701) | Bovine rumen microbial communities from UC Davis, California, United States - 0_2496_0518 | ecosystem: Host-associated > Mammals > Digestive system > Stomach > Rumen | place: USA: California...
ATGTGCAGGGAGATATATTCGATGACCCTATTGCCAGTAACATATATATCAGTGAGACATTGAAGGACAAGCAAGACCCTGCATATAATATAGGTGCTTCTAACATAGGTGATTTGGAATTGGCATTTAATTTCACTAACAAATGGGAAGATGGTTCGTTTCATATAAGTGCAAATTATTTTGCATTGAACCAAGACCCTACATATAAGCATGATTTCATTGCCAGAAACGGTGACAGTGAATATTACAGGGTTGAGGGTTTATATAACTATGACTTATTCTCATTTGGAAATACTTCATCTAATATATATGGAAAGGGATTTACATGGACTACGAGACCTACCAATCCATATCTGTACCGTGACGAAAATGACGGTGCCGGATATATCGTGATACCGGCTGATGGTATGTATGCGATTGAAATGGATGCCACATTCGATATGTCTGACACGGTTCAAAGTTCACCATATGTAAGACCATATATCTACACATGGGACACAGAAAACCATGACTATACACAGAAAGAGACAATTGTATATAAGAATTTCGATACTTGTCCGGTTGAACTTCACCTTGTAAGGAACAAGCATGAGGTGGAATGGATTTGGGGTGCTGATACAGACAATTCAGTATACCCGCATGAAGCCGGTGAAATCCGTAAGGGTGAAGCAGTCAGGAAAGGACGTTTCAATTACGGATTTAATGGTTCAGGCGAAATGTACACAGTGAAGAACGGACAGACGGTAGCCTATGACCCGAAAGTTAATCCTAATTTCATCTGTGGTATGAGTACAAAGTCCAACAGTCTGTCATACATAAAGAACGGTATGTCATGGGATTTGGAGACCACTGACGAGAACATATCAAGATATATCGGTGACGGTTACTGGAAAATATCAAAAAGTTATAATGGTACATCGTCAACGACAACATGGGAAAAAACAGATTACAATTCAAATACACTTAGGACTACCGGTGGAACTACCCCTTATTTCTCTTCAACCGGTACATATAAAAGGGCAGGTAAACTGAAACAACTTGTATATCTTAAAAAGAATGACGTGCTTATGCTTAAAGCCGTAACGAGAAGATTTACCAGTTATGTAGCAGATGACGGTTCTTATGAATCATATGACGATGTGAGATTCAGCATGACTTGCAATCTTAAAATCCATCCTTGGTCTCCATCCTATGACAGATGGTTTAATCTTAACCTTACACCTAATTTTGACAATTCAAGTGATGAAACAAAGAAGTTTGACCAGAACCTAAATCTCGGAAACTTTCTTAAGTCGGATGAGAAGATGTCTGATTTTGTACAGAATTTCATCAAGGCATTCAATCTGAGTTACCAGCAGAACGGAAATAATATTTACCTTAATAAAATGAAGTTCGATACATCATTGTCAAGTTCATTCGTAAATATAGACGATAGGGTCAACTCTAACAACGCAGAATCGTCAAGACTTGAATATCCGGCTTCAATACAGGTGAAGTTCGCAATAGACGATTCAGAGGCAGGCTTCTATTCATCAGTACCGGATACACACATAAATGACGATGATTGGAAGAATTGGGCTGACACCGGAAGCGAGAAGATACCTCTCGTAGAAGATGAAACAGCCAATGACGAGGAACTTGAACTTAAACAGTCATATTGTTGGTATCAGGATTTCAAATGGCTCATAGGAACTGTATATCCCGGTACAATAACATTGCCGGTGATTTCAAAGGATGAAGATTTCATTATTCAGTCTGAAAAGTCGATGAAGAAGGACGGTCTGGGACTGAAGCAGAGATGGTGGTTCAGACAGGAACCGAGTACATTAAGTGTCACGTTATGGAATAATACCAATGTGTATCTTTCTATTCCTACTAACGAGAAAAACGGTTATGTGATTAACTATAAGGATGAACCTGGTTCTATGCTGAGACAATTCTTCAATATTACATCAACGCCGGATTCAAACATGGTGACGATAGAGGTTGCATTGACACCGGCTGAATACATCCAATTGAAGAACGGTGCTATGGTGAAGTTCGACAGCGACTTGTATTATGTGGCAGAGATTAACGGATATGACCCAACCGGAAATAACCTTACTGAATTACACCTTATCAAAAAGGTATAAATAATTTTGTTTATCTTAAATAAAAACAACTAATGGCAGAAAAGAAAAAAGTCTATTCGATAGTAATCAACGGTCTTAAGGAGTCCGTAGATGCCGTAGACAGTCTTAACAGACAACTTGATACATTGAAGTCTAACATTGATGCATTGTCAAAATCCAAGATAAACATCAAGGTAGAGGGTAATGTGGAAGAGGTTAAGACACCAAAGGTATCCGGCAATACTACGACTACCGTTGACAAGGAAAAGGAATTGGCTATTCAGAAGCAGATTACTGCTGAGATAAAGGCACAGGGACAGTATCAGGCGGCTCTTACAAATGAATACCGTGAGGCAAAGGACACGGTAGATGCGACCAAGCAGGCAACAAAGGATATGCTTTCCGGTGCTATTGACCAAGCCGGACAGTATACCAATACAATGGCAGGTTGGAAAGCGGAACTGAGAGACCTCACTTCTGAGAGGAACAGACTTGACATTACCAAACCGGAAGATGTTGAACGTTTCAGGGAGATACAGGAAAGGGCAAATGCACTTACCACTATCTTGAAGACTATAGAACAGGAAACCGGCAATTTCAAACGCAACGTAGGTAACTATCCGCAACTTGTATCGTCACTTAACGCTGAACTTGAAAACACTGAGAGAACAATCAAGACAATCAGTGACGAAATGGGTTCGACACCAGTTGGAAGCGACAGATACAACAAACTTGCTTCTGAACTTGAAATCGCACAGAAACACGCTGATGACCTCAGAAAGAAAATAGGCGAGGTTGGTCAGCAGATACAGTCAACCCCAAAGTTCGAGATAAAGGTAGGTGATACTGTAAGACAATTTGATACTTTGAAACAGGCATCAAAGGAATTGCTTAATGAATACACCAAACTGGTAGCAGAGGGAAAGCAGGATACAAAAGAGGCAAATGACCTTGCGGAAGCCTATGGACGTGTAGCCACTTCAATGAAGAATGCCAAAGGTGAACTATCGTCATATGTAGGTCAAGCAAAAGGACTTTCAGATGTCGTGGAGATTATGCAGGGTGTATCCGGTCTTGCATCAATAGGTGCGGGTTTACAGGGACTGTTCGGAGGTGAAGACAGCGATTTGGATGAATCTTTGAGGAAGTTCGCACAACTTACTCTTGTCATGCAGGGCTTGCAGTCGCTTAAACAGCAACTTGGAGATACAACCTCTTTATGGTCTTCAATTATGGTTAAGGGCTGGGATGCCATTTCAAAGTCTGTTGAGACCGCTTCCGGATGGATTGGTACATTCATTTCAAAGATTGGCGAACTTACGCATATCACACCGGTATTCAGTACATTGAAAGATGGTGCAAATAGCATTGCTAATGCATGGAAAGCACTAAATGAGGTCGGCGGTACTGAAAATTTAGTGAATGAGTTTGATTCACTTATTAATTCATCAAGTGAACTGAAAGAGAAATGGGATGCACTCGGCAGTGTCTATCAGGATATATTCTTTGACAACGGTGGGGATTTCGACGCAATCATAGATGAAATGTCTGAATTGGGTTTCACTACCAAAGAGGATATAGATGCTATGGTTGACTTTGAAAAGGCACTCAAGAACGCCGGTAATACAGGAACCCAAGTGTCTGATGTCGTAAAGAAACTGGGTGAATCCTATACAAGAATAAATAAGGATTTGAGGGAATCAAGTCCAAGGGCGGTTGAGTTCGCAAATAACCATAAGAAACTCGCAGGTGTCGTAAATGTGGTTGATAAGGGATTCCGTGCTATGTCGACCGGCATAAGTATGGCAACAATTGCTGTAAAGGCATTTGCAAAGGCTACAATAGTATTTGCCATAGTTCAGGGACTTGTTGAATTATTATCAGCGGCATTTGAGGCATTGGGTAATGCTTTCAGTTGGACAAAAAACCAGATTGCTTCATTCTTCGGAAGTGTAGGTGCAGCAGCCGGACAAACACAGGCTTCAGTCGATTCTCTTTCGGCATCAATAAACCAAGTGAATGACAGACTTTCAGAATACAACAAGGAAGTCGATAGGATGAAGAATGCCGGTGCCATCAACTCGCTCGATGCAATGGGCATGAAGATGGAAAGGCTGAAGGAGGAAATCTCACAGTCTGGTAAGGAAACACAGGAATTCATCGGCACGGTTGACAATCTTGACAAAGCCCTTAAAGACAATCTCGGTGCAATTGGTGCATGGTATGAATCCGGTGAGAAGTCAGTGGATGATTTTTTAAAGCGTTGGGAAACACTCAAAAAGGCAGTCGAAGCCGGTACTGACGAATTGAAGCAGGAAACCGGTGAAGGCTCTTTCTGGTACACGGCATCCGACGCAGTTGATGACTTCACAGACGCTAACAAGGCAATGCTCCAAGACCTTGCAAACCAGATTAACGCAATCGACTTCTCCAAACCTGAAAAGGCAGTTGAAGACTTCGACAATCTTTTCAAGGGAAGACTCGGTAATATGCGTGACTATGCAGTCCGTAACATAGACAAACTTTTCCCGGATGAGCCTTGGGCACAGATGCTGAATGCACGTCTCGAACAGATGAAGTCATTCGTGGATTCATACAAGGAACTTCTCGGTCAGACAGCGGACGATTCTGCTGCATTGCTCAAACAGGCAGAGAAGATAATCAGAGACAACACTACGGCGGCACTGCCTAAGAACAAGCGTGAGGCACAGCAGTCCAAGAACGCAAGGGCAGACGAGATTGCAGAAGCAAGGAAAGCCGGTTATGACACTGAGACACAGAGAAGGGTAATAGAGTCTATCAACAAGAAATATGACCGTCAGGACAGGGAAAGAAGACAGTCGCACGGTTCAAGCGTTTCCAATATAGAGAAACAGATAAGGGACAACAACCTCGCAGCGGAGAGGGACGGTTTGCAGAAACGCTTGCAGCAACTTAAAAACTCTATGGCTGATGAGTTACTGGCAGCACAGAAAGGCGGTGTAAAGGTCGCTGAATTACAGGCATCAATCAGACGTAAGTACAATGCACTTATACTAAAAGAGCAGAAAGAGTGGTACAAGAAGATGCAGGATATTCAGGAGAAGTTCAACCAGACAATGCTTGACAATGAGCGTGTAACATGGAATGAGTTAATCAAGGTAAGGGATGAGATGAGGGTGAACATGAATGCACAGGCATCACAGAACCTTGAGACCCAGAACATGAAGCAGACCGCATCGGTGTCATATGACTTCTCAATGGAAGGTACACAGGAAGGTGTCGAAAAGGCAAAGGAATACTATAACAAACTTCTTGAACTTGAACGTAACTATATCCAGGACAAGAAAGACCTTGACAAAGAGGCTGTTATCATACAGGCTGACAATGACACAAGACAGTTGGAGGCTGACTATAAGGAAGAGACCACAACTATCGAGAGATGGAAGAACGAGCAGTTGCAGATACAGAAGGACTACTACGAGCAGGGACTTATAGAAGAGGCTAAATATCAGGAAAACATTCAGTCAATCATCCTTGCAGCCGGTGAAAAGGGAGCGACGGCATATGAAAACTATGAGAGCAGGAAGGCTGACATAGTAAGGCAGAAAGAAGCCGACATTGCCAGAATCGAACAGGAATCCCTCAAATCAAGACAGGAAGCCAATAAGAAATTTGCCGACAGCGTTATACAGGAGATACAGACCATGTATGACACGATAGGCGAGAAGGCTGATGAGTTCGATAAGCAGAAGACAACTGTTTTCGGTTTCCTTAAAATAAAGCAACTCAAGCAGCAGTTGAAAGAGGCAGAGCAGGGTTATCAGCAGACGCTTCAGAACATTGAGAAACAGTATGATGACTTGCAGACCAAACTGGACAACAAAGAGATAGACTTCAATCAGTTCAAGCAGGCAAAGCAGGAATTGAAGAAACTCGAAAAGGCCACTAAGGATTCGTTGAAGAATACCCAGAATGAGTTGAAGAACTTCTCGCAGACCGTCGCACAGAACATAGCCGACACCGTGACGATGTATATGAGCCAACTGTATGAGGTGTTCCAGATGTTCGATGACATCATGCAGCAGAAGTATGACAACGAGCAGTCGGAACTTGACCACCAGCAGGAAATGCTCGACCAAGAGAATGACAATCTTGAGAAATACTATCAGAAGGCACAGGAGATAACCCAGAAATATTCCGACAATATCAACGGTATCGAGGATGAGTTGAAGAATGCAAGAGGTGAGAGAAGACAGTTCCTTATCGACCAGCTGGCACAGCAGAAGGAGGCTCAACTTGGTGCATTGGAGAACGAGAATGAAATCCAGCGTCAGAAAGAGGCTAACGAAAAGAAACAGGAAGCCTTGAAGAAGAAGCAGGATGAGTTAGACCGTAAGAGACGTAAGCAACAGAAACTCGCAAACATAGCATCGGCAGTTATGAGTACCGCAGTAGCGGTAACAAACGCATTAGCCTTACAGCCTTTCTGGGTAGGTATCGCAATGGCAGCAGTCGCAGCGGCAATGGGTGCAGTGCAGATTGCCACTATCTCGGCACAGAAGATATATGCAAAGGGTGGACAACTCGGAGGTGGCGAAATCGTCGGCCCAAGTCATAAGCAAGGCGGTGTGAAAATCAAGACAAAGGACGGTGTAAGCGAGGTTGAGGGTAAGGAGTTCATCACCAACAAGGAGACTACACAGAAGAACCTTCCGTTGATGTATTACATCAATTCACAGAAGAAGCACCTTACGAAAGATGACTTAGACAGTTTCTTCGACGGAAAGACAAGGAAGATTTCACCGAAAGCCGGACAGATGAAGTTCGCAGATGGCGGACAGATGCCGGAGATGCAGGACTTCGACTTGAAGAAGATGATACCTCAACAGCAGGAGGAAGAGCCTAAGACATATCAGGTACAGGTTGTCGATATTATTAACGCAATCGACAATGTTGAGACGGTCAAGACACTCGCAGGTGCGTAGAACTAAAAATAAACTGAAATTAAGTGGGGATTTACTCTCCACTTTTTTTGTTTATATAAAAGAAAAACAAATGTCAGATATAATATATCAGGAAGGTCTTACATGGAGCAAAGCGGATTTCCGCTTGAAGATACAGTATAGTATGTCTGTGCTGTTGATTATAGCCGGTGTACTGTTGGCATTCCTATCGTTCTTCATCATGCATGAGATAGGGATGGGTGTATTGTCGGCAAGCACGTTGTTCATCGGTTCTGCACTTGGTATCTATGGCATCGGCATGATGGTGAAGAACCAGTTGGTGGATATGCAGGTACAGGTAGACAAGAAAATAAGGGATTTGGACAGAAGGGAACATGAATATGAAAGAAAGAGGAAACATCATACTCGCAGTGCTGCTGACGATTTCAGTGATGCTGAATATATGGATGATTACACAGCCGGCGAAGGAGATAGAGAAGACGGTGGAGATAGTGAAGAAAGACACAATAGTTGATGTCGTTAGGGATTTCGACACCGTTTATATAGCAAAGACAAAGTACAAAGATGTTTACAAATATGATACACTCTATAAGGACAGTATTGTATACTTGCGTGATACCGTTCATAACTACCAATTCATTCAACCTGAGTATACTCTTGGCATTGATGCAATGAAGTTGGTGGACTACAAACTGGATATCCATGCAAAAGACACTGTTACAGTCGAACACTGGAATACAACGATTGTAAAGGAAAAGAGAAAACCGCTTGGCTTCGGCATATTCGCCGGACCAAGTTATGACCCTATAAACAAATCATTTGGTTTGTCCGTAGGAGCAGGAATAACATTTAATTTCAATAAATAATGGCACGACCGGATTTGCTGAAACCCATTATCAGGAAATGGGAGGGAAATATATCAGAACACCCCAATGACCCCGGAGGGTTGACGAAGTGGGGTATAACAATAGGTACTTTCAGGGAATACTTTGGAAGATACAAGACCCGGCAGGACCTTATCAATATGACTGAGGAACAATGGAACGAGATATTCAAGAAGAAGTTCTGGGACAGATGGAAAGCCGACAAGATAGAAAGCCAAAGCATTGCGAACTTGTTGGTAGATTGGTTGTGGGCAAGCGGTGTATATGGGATAAAATACCCTCAGAGTGTATTGAATGTTACAGCAGATGGGGTGGTTGGTCCAAAGACACTTGCGGCAATCAACTCATATCCCGACCAGAAGATATTATTCAATAAATTATGGCAAAGGAGAAAGAAACATTTCGAGGACATAGTGAGGAACAGACCTGCAAGCAAGGTGTTTCTCAAAGGTTGGCTGAACCGTCTGAACGACATTCGTTGGGTAGGCTGATTTCAGATAACTACTGGTCATTCCTTGACGGATACCAAATATATAAATATGTTGTATGGGTCACACCTGAGGATGTATATAAATACAAGGAAGTCAATGAGTTAGGTGAGACGTTATCCATACCGTCAAAAGAAAATATAGTTTATTAATATTTTACAAAATATTTAATTTGTTTATTACAAATAGATTAAAGCAAAATGGCAGAAAAGAAGTTGAAGAAATATCTCGTTTCACCGTCCCAGTCAGACGTGTATGCCATTTCGATAGTTGACCAACCGGCGATTGAGAGTAATTTCATAGCACTTGCAAAACAGGAAAAGCCTATGAAGTTCAAGATACAGTCAGAGGAAAAGAGGATGCTCTATGGTTCTGCATTAAGGGCAGATTTCCCAATCTATCGCTGTTATGACTACGGCAATGATTTAGACGAGTTCTATGTGGAGTTTTCCGCTGATGCTATCAGACGCTTGATGGTGAAGTTTATGAAGAACTATAGCCAGAAGAATTGGACGAAAGACCATATGGACTTTGCAGAGGGTCTTACAGTCGTAGAGAGTTGGATAGTCGAAGACCCTGAGAGAGACAAGGCAAACGTGCTTGGTCTTACCGATTTCGGAAAAGGTGACTGGATGATAGGTGTTAAGGTTGACGATGATGAACTTTGGCACAGTATCAAGGAAGGAAGATGGCACGGTTTCAGTGTTGAGGCTTTCGTCGATTTGGAGGAACAGATTAAGGAAATAAAAAACAATTCAGATATAAAGATGAGCAAAAGCAAAATTAATATGGACGAATTGCTTGATAGCATAAAAGGTATTATCCAGGATGCGGTAGAGAAGGCTGACGGTCAAGACGAAGAGGTTCAGGAGGAAGCCGTAGAACAGGCAGCAGAGGAAGTGACAGAGGTTGTTGAGGCAACCGAAGAGGAAGAAACCACTGAGAAAGAAACCGTAGAAGCCGAAGAGGAAGCAACACCGGAGGAACAAATCGCCGAAGATGTCATCGAGCAAGTCGAGGACAATGCAGAGACCACAGAGGATGCTGCAAATGACTTACAAGCCGTAGTTGAGCAACTGCAACAGGAAGTCGATGACTTGAAAAAGGAAAACGAAGAGTTGAAGAAGAAAAACGAGAAGATGGCTAAACAACCATCAACGAAGAAAGTTGAAGTGAAGCAGTCGGCAGTAACCGGATTCAATCCAAACTGGCGTGATGCACTTGCAACAGTATATAAAATGAATTAAAATAAAATCATAAGTATAGATAAAAAATGGCTATTTTAGACAAGCAAAACATTACTTATTGTGGTAAAGAGGCTCAGGGCATTTTCGCAAAAGGTATCTATGACCTCGATATCCGTGCTACCGGTGTCAAACTTATGGATGGCGTTAAGGGAAAGCAAAAAATCTATACTGGTGAAACCGGAGACGCTTGGCAAGAATATACATGTGCTTTCACACCTACCGGTGCTGCATCTCTTGCAGAGAGTTTCATCGAACCAGTTAGAATCAAGGTGAACCAAGAGGAATGCTTCGACGTTTATGACGGCACTTTCCTCGCTGAACAGACAGAGGCTACAATGCATGGTCAGATTCCACAGACTTTCGCTGAATGGTATTTCGACAGACTTCAGAAGAAGATGAAGAAAGAATATCAAGAGATTTTCTGGAAAGGTGACACTGCATGGAGTGGTGCAACCAAAAAGTATCTTAAAGTCACTGACGGTATCGAAAAGAGACTTTCTAACAGTGCAAACGCACAGAAGATTACCGGTTCTGCAATCACAGTAGCAAACGTTCTTTCACAGGTTGAGGCTGCTATCCTCGCTGCCATTACATATGCAGCACAGGAAGAGGTTCCTACAGATGACTACAAGGTATTGCTTAACAAGGCTGACTATGACCTTTTGGTTATGGCTCTTGGCAAGATGACAGTCAATGACGGTAACTTCACACAGACTGTATGGAACAACTACGGTAAGAAAGGTGACATCATCACCATCTACGGATTCGAGATTCATCCTAGCGAAATCAGCAAGAACACAATCATCGTCGGTCCAACCGGTAACTTGGTTCTTGGCTATGATACTCAGGATTCACAAATCGAGTACAGAATAATCGACATGAGAGAAACGACCGGTGAGAACAAGTTCCGTGTATTGGCTTTGTCCAATATCGCAGTAGGTCTCATCCTTGACGAGTTGTTCGTTATCTCTAAACCTTAATTAAAAATAAAAGACATAAGAAAGATATAACAATGGCTGTAAAGTGTAAAATTGACGCTAATATGCTGAAATCCGACAGTTGTGCCTATTCACTCCCAGAAGTGGTAGAAGTCTATATGGCGAATTTCGATGATGTAGAGAATACCGAATTCGGTACAACCAATACACATACCATCGAGACTATTGATATGAAGACTGTCGAGGGTGTCGCATCTAAGTTCTATAAGATTCAGATTAACAAGAACTCCGGTTCATTCACTGATAACCTTGCTGTTGGCTCAACCAATAACAAATATCGTGTTCACTCACTTACATTCAGTGTTGACCGTGCTATTGCCGATTCACTTCCCGGTGAAATCGACGCATTCTCACTCGGTAAGTTCGTCGTTGTGGTATATACCGCTTCAGGTGACTACCTTATGCTTGGCCGCTTGACCGGTATGGAGGCTGCTGAAAGCGACAACGTTTCATTCGCCGGCGGTTCAGACCAAAGCGGTCTTACCGTTACATTGACTGCAAACGTTACTGAGAGTGCCGTTCCTGTGAAGAAAGAGGCTCTTACTGCCGTTCTTGCTGCATAATAGAAACTAATTGGTTTTTATATATATTTCAAATGGAATATTATCCGTTCTGGATGGTATTCCATTTTTTATTTTCATTTTGTTTATATTAAACATACCTTTATAATGATAAACGAGTATTTAAGACAGAACTGTGAATACCGGCTCGGCTCATTGAAACCGCAAATCTTCCTTTTGCCTAAAGAAGGCACTGCAATAAACTATTCCATTGACAACAACACATGTGAGGTAAGGGGAATAAACGCAGACACCATCTACAAGATGATAGGCGTAAGCACAAGGTTTGAGGAGGCATCAAACGAAGCCGGACGTTTCAACTATACATCGACTGTCACCTTCACTATGAGGGAGCAGTGGGGTGAACCTTGGATGATACTGATGCAGCAGTTAAGAAACGGAAACTACTATGTTGTTTTCGAGGACACGATGGGTGTACAGTACCTACAGACACCGGAATTTACATCGGATATTTCATATCAGTACACATTTGACAATTCAACCAACAACGGAAACACGCTTGAGATATATTTCAGATGTGACAATAATGTACCGGCAACGATACTTGATTTCAAGATTACTGAAACGGACATACTTTCGGACAACGACTGTGCATATCTGGGCGGACGTTTGGAAAAACTGAGACTATGCCCTCAGAAATACTGTTATATCGAGGTTGAGGGAGATTCCAAATTCACCAATATTTATACAACAAACGGTGAGACATTCAAGATTGTAGAGCCTTGTACAAATAATTTCCAATACAGACAACAGTACCGTAACGGACAATTCAGCGATACAGTCACATTTACCATCCCTCTTTCTGACTACAAATATTATTTCCATTATTCGTTGGAAGAGTTCGTGAAGAACCGATATGCTGTTGTATTTGAAACAGCGGACGGTGATAACACGATTGCTTCCGGTTTCGAATTCGGATATTTCCCTGAGTACACCATACAGACATCAGAGGAACAGATGGAATTGAACACCATCACCATCACACTTCGTCACGTAGGTTCTCAGTCATTCTATTATTCATCCGAAAGAGGCGCACATTATATACCTGATAACACTCCAAGTTATGCAAGAGCCGGACGTGTTACAGACCCGTCCAGTGGTCTTGAACTTACAGACTATGCTTGTATAAATGAGACACAGGCCATCATAACACTGTTGCAGATACTCACGTCATCAGGCGAACCTACCGGCAACTATGCATGTTTATCCGGTTATGAAAGCAAATATCAGCATCTGAATGTCACAAAGATATATAGTCAGAGTGATGACTTGGGTGTTGAACTGGTTTTCAACTCATATGACTGTGCAGTACAGCAGGATTGCCGTTTTGTAACTCCACCGCCAACTTCAATGTCATTCAGTCGTAATGGACAGAATCGTGTTGTAACAGTAGAAGCCACTTGTGATTTCGTAATAACCGGTTTACCATCATGGCTTACGGCAAGTCAGGTTACAGGATTGGCTAACACGCCGACACAGATTGTGTTTACCTGTCATCAAGACCCGGCGGAAGGTGAGATATTGAAGGGTACATTAATCACTTCATCAGGCATACTGACAAGGATTACTGATGCGTTGTTACAACCGGAAGCATCTTGGATAAGACCTATCGTTTTTGACATTAATGCATCAGAACAGGATGTAATCACCAATTATTATATACCGAAGTCAAATATCGAGATGACAGATGGCGGTGGTATATCTTATGCAACAATCTCGAATAACGGAACTATCAGGATGCACGTTTTGCAAAATGATACCGGTGATTCAAGGACATTCTATGTGACGTTTAAGAGAAATGATACCAATGAACAGGTAATCGTGACAATCAACCAATCCGGAATGTATCAAAGATGGATTACAGATGAATCGAAATATATCTGTGAAAACGGAAATTCATATGTGTGGGAAGAATTGTGGTATGGTTATTCAGAAAATTCCTTTACCATTGATTCAGGACAGCACCGTAAAGGTGAGAGAATCAAAGAGAATGATGACCGATGCCAAAGCGTGATGACTGAATGGAGACCTACGACTGAGACAGTATGCGATGGTTCAGATAAATGGTCTATTGAGGAACAATATGAAAGTTCAGACGGCACTACATGGAGAAAGACCGGTGAGACGAGACGTGGTGCTGTGATGGAGACGAATTCACCTGATTGTGATTCTACATATTTCTGGCAGGAAACAGGAAACACCATTTGCCGTAACGGTAATCTGTATAAAGTCTTGATAAAATACCATGACACAGGCACTGAGATTGTGTCAACCGGTGAAACAAAACTCGGAGACCTCATTGAAATACAGTCGGCATCTTGTATTCCGGATGACCAACAGATAATAACCTACGATTTCGAATTCACATCTGCTACGCCTAATGTCGATGAATATATGCTTTCAATAAGGGCATCAAGCGCATTCCAAATCAACTGGGGCGACGGTACAACCACAAACTATCTGTTAAGTGATTTCACGAATCTTTCAAGGGTATATCACCAATGGAATGACACGGTACAGAATCTTAACGGACACTATCATGTTGAGATATATGGTGGCATAAGTGAATTGGTTATCTGCAAGCCTTCTGTGATGGGCAATTACTATACCACTGCAATAGACGTGACAAAAGCACCGGGACTTAAAGTCCTTATTGACAGAGATAGTTCAAAGGTCGATACACTTGACCTTACAAACAACAGCCATCTTACAAAAGTAGGTCTTGCTTCACACGTTGCAGAGTTCGGTATGAAATCGTTTAAATGGCCGACAGTAAATGAAATAGAACATTTGTATATTACATGTAACGAAAAACAGGTTTCCCACACAACGGCTGTACAACTTAATAAGATTATAACTGATGCACCTAACGTCACATCCGGTCTTATGGAGTTCTGTTATCAGAATGATATATATGGTGTGAACCAGGTATGTGATGTTGACCAAGCCGCAGCCCTTGCAAAAGGATGGATGGTATCAAAGGAATGTTGTGAGATTGAGGGAACTGTAAAATATCGTAAAATAGCCGCTGAAAACTATATATGTGATGAGTATGACTATACTAAATATTCATATTGGACACTCGAACAGAGTACATTTACAAACGGTTCTTGGAGTACATGGGTGCCGGTAGAGGACGTTATGATTAAGAATCAACCTGTTGAATATAACTCTACAGATTGCGGATATGTTCCATCTACTATGTATGAATGGAGACTCGGTACAACATGGGAATGTGATATGGAAACACATATTTCATATTATCAGGAACAGTTGTATGAATCCACCGACGGTTCGACTTGGTATCCTGCATTGCCGGAACAATACCGTAGAAGCGATACTGAGCGAAAGAGGGATGACGAGGATTGCGGATATGTTCCACCCGGTACATACAGGGAAGAGTGGTTTGTCGTTGAAGGTGAATATATATGCGGTAACGATGCTGAAAACTGTAACTTCCAAACACTCTGGGTGCCTCTTGGGTATTATTTCAATGAAAGCGTTTCAGGTGGTGTGTTCAATAACAAGACAATCAGGGAAATTCCGGATATCTGTAACGGTACACAGATTAGAATCTGCATAGGCACGTTCCAGAATATGTCATATATCACTTCTGCACCGTCATTCGACACAAGGAATGTAACCAATATGAGACAGATGTTCTATGGTTGTACATCACTGGCAACAGTACCTCAGTACAACTATGCAAGCGTAGAGGACATAAGTCAGATGTTCTACAACTGTACTTCATTGACGAGTGATATAGATTTAAGCACTGCAACGAATCTGAAGGTTGCCGACAATGTTTTCTACCGTTCCGGCATAACGTCTGTTGTAGGACTTGATGCAAGCAAACTCAATATGAAAGGACAGTATGACACCGCATGGGTCATCGGTGGCTCGAATATCGAGACATTGCATATAGACAATCTGTCTAACATTATTCTTGACGTAAGGACGAACACAAATCTTACAAATGAGAGTTTTGAATATCTGTTCATGCACTCGGCAAGCACAGCGCATAGAACAACTTGGATATGGGTTTCACAAGAACAGTGGGATTTGCAGATTTATCCTAATAACTATTTCGAACTGGCGAATGAAAGGTACAACGTGAATTTCACTACGTCGAAGCCAAATGTATAAATTAAGAAACCGGTGATATTAAAAAGTATTACCGGTTTTTGTTTTTTATTTGTTTATTATAAATTGAATTGACAAATGGCATATAACAGATATGTTAAATTACAGAAATACTATTTAGGACAACCGGTTGAACCGGCTATCTATAAAAAAGGTGATTATGTTACAACCGACGATTACGATACTCTTGATGATTGTATGTATGAATACATATGGATACCTACTGATAAAACCATTTGTGTTAATAATGGAGGTGTCATAACGAAATATACAGCATTGCAAGCATATATAGACCAGGACACGCCTGCTGAACCTGCAATATATAAGCCCGGTGAGGTCATTGCCACTACTAACTGTACAGAAGAAGACTGTGCAGGACCGAGAGAAAAAACAATACTTGACCTTGATGAAGGAACCCTTACGACTTCAAAGAGTGACGATTGCGGTAATACATGGGTTGTTGTCAGCACAAAGGTATATGAGGTACATACTAATTGTTCCGGATGCCAAATTATGAAATATGGAGAAGACCTGATTCAGCCTGGCTATGCCCAAATGTTTTTGTCTGATGATGGAAATCATCTATATTTTGGCGGATACAATGGAAGTGCAACAGAATTGGTCGAAATATTTCCTAACGGGACATACAATTTAATTGCTGAGACAGACCCAGGCAAGAAAATAAATTTTTCATCATGGGAATATCCATATTATGATACCAGTTCGAATAGAGTGTACTATGGTGAAATAACTACCCTAAGAGTAAATATATCTGACACCCCTCAAATAACAACAGAATGGGGTATAAGACAAACGTTCAAAATAAACTATTGGGATTTAAACCTCAATGAAACACACACTGTCACAGAATGTACTATAACATATGACACCCCTATACCAGACACAAGTTGGTATTATATGCCTCATGGCTATTTATGGTTCAGACCTGATTCTATT
>Ga0326511_10002104_pt1 | contig 16345 bp, 14 predicted proteins | sample 0_2496_0518_D_FD_203701 | JGI IMG/M metagenome (GOLD analysis project Ga0326511, IMG submission 203701) | Bovine rumen microbial communities from UC Davis, California, United States - 0_2496_0518 | ecosystem: Host-associated > Mammals > Digestive system > Stomach > Rumen | place: USA...
CCTAAGCCAACGGCACCGGAAGAAACGAGAATAATTTCATGTCCGGCATTCTGTAAATCAGCCAGAACCCTGGTCAGATTGGTCATTCTCCGGATATTGAGCTTTCCGGTTTTGTGTGTGAGGGTAGAAGTCCCCAGTTTTATCACAATACGCTTTTTGTTTTTCAAATCTATCATAAATAAAATCCTCTTGAAAATAAATTAATTCACCTGATTCCGCGGAGAACCGTCCAGGAATGCTCTGAGATTTTCCGCGGCGATTTGCAGAACGCGGTCACGGGTTTCGACTGCTGACCATGCGATATGAGGCGTAATCAGGCAGTTTTTGACTGATTTCAGGGGGGTGTCCGGGGACATGGGTTCTTGTCGGAGAACATCCAGTCCGGCACCGGCCAGCCTGTCAGACTGCAAAGCCTCTGCCAAATCCTGCTCACAGACAATGCCGCCCCGTGCGGTATTTATCAGATAGGCCGAGGGCTTCATGAGTGCAAGTGTTTCTTTGTTGATGAGATTGGCGGTCTGTTCCGTGAGCGGACAGTGAATGCTCAGGACATCGGCCTGTCGGAGGGCATCTTTTAGCGAAACGAGTTCATAAGGACAGTTCAGCGGCCGGGTTCTGGTGTTGATGAGAACACGCATTCCGAATGCTTCAGCGGCCTTAGCGGCATGTCTTCCGATGCTTCCATAGCCAATCACAGAAAATGTTTTCCCATAAAGTTCATGAACAGGATAGGGAAAATAAGAGAATGTAGGGCTTTTTTCCCATTCTCCGGCCTGAACGGCCGCATGATACCGGGGAATATTCCCGGCCAGACTGAACAGCAGGGCAAATGTATGCTGAACGACAGCATGTGTGGAATAATCGCCGGCATTGCAGACAATGATATTTCGTTCCTGAGAGGCAGGAATATCAATATTATTATACCCTGTTGCAAAAAGTCCGATATATCTGAGATTTCTGCACTGCATCATGACTTCCCGCGTGATGGGGGTCTTGTTGCACAGAACCGCTTCGGCATCGCCGATTTTATCAATGACTTCATTGGGGTCAGTTGTTCCATCGCAGAGGACTTCACCGAAAGGGGAAAACAGCTCTGTAATGCGCTGTTTCATATCAGGAAGTGCGAGGGTGTCCCCATCGGGGATGACAATTTTCATGATGTTCCCTCCTCATGGGAATCTGATGAACTGCCGGGCTTTGGCTTATCGACCGTGAAAGACAGGATAAAGGACAGAAACATGGCGATAAACTCTGCCACGCCCACAACATAAAAAAGCGTCATGCTGTCCGAAAGATAGGGGATAAGTGTACACGGAAAAGCAATTGCCAGCACCAGATGATGGCTTTTGCGATAACGGATAAACTGTAATCCGAAAACGAGCAGAGCCATCAGTCCGAGAAAAATGTGCAGCCCCATCCGGATGGGAAAAAGTGAATTGATAGTTTGAGTTTCCATTTTTGTCTCCTTTAAGAAATCTTGAAAGTTTTTTACTGTTTATTATCATAACACAGATTAGGCGAAAAGTCAAGGCTTTTTCAAAAACAAACGCCCCGGCGGAACAAGCAGGGGCGTTTTCTGAAATGAAAGCAATATCAGATAATATCATTATCCATCGAACTGACTCCGGTACAATTCCGCATACCAGCCATCTTTCAGCATCAGGCTGTCATGGGTACCCTGTTCGATGATATGACCTGCATCCATGACTAATATCAGGTCAGCAGTCTGTATGGTACTCAGGCGATGTGCGATAATAAAGCTTGTCCGTCCGCGCATCAGTTCGGCAAATGCTTTCTGTACACGGAGTTCTGTTCTCAGGTCGATACTGCTTGTTGCTTCGTCTAAAATCAGCATGGGAGGACTTTTCAGCATGATACGCGCAATGCATAAAAGCTGTTTCTGTCCCTGGGACAGGCCGGAATTATCAGAGATAACTGTATCATAGCCGTTTTCAAGTCTCTTGATAAAGCTGTGTGCATGAGCGGATTTTGCCGCCGCAATGACCTCCTCACGGGTTGCATCCGGTTTTCCATAGGCGATGTTCTCTGCGACTGTTCCGGTAAAAATCCAGGTTTCCTGAAGTACCATCCCGAACTGGGTTCTCAGGCTGTCCCGGGTAAAGCACTTTGTACTCCGGCCATCAATCTGGATTTCTCCGCTCTGAATCTCATAGAAACGAAGCAGCAGATTAATAATCGTTGATTTACCACATCCGGTTTTTCCGACAATTGCAATCCGCTGACCGGGTTCGGCTTTCATGCTGAAATGCTGAATCAGTGGCTTTTCCGGGACATAGGAGAAGCTGACATCCCGGAATTCCAGTTTTCCCCGGCAGGAAGTCAGGACTTCACATGCACTGTCATCTGGTTCCGAGGGCGTATCGAGAACTTCAAACACTCTCTGCGCACAGGAAACGGCATTCTGCAATTCAGCCACAACGCCGGAAATCTCATTGAACGGCTTTGTATATTGATTGGAGTATGCCAGAAAGCTTGCCAGTTTTCCGACACTCATCACGCCTATCCAGGGGAGTGCGCCAATCGCACCTAATGCGCCCACCGTTCCGACAGCGGCATAGATTAGCCCATTGACAAATCGTGTTGCAGGGTTGCTCACCGATGAGAAAAATGTTGCCTTGCGCCCGGCCTCGGCCAGCTCCTGACTGATGGCTGTGAATCGGATTTCGGCTCTGTCTTCATAAGCGAAATTCTTGACGAGTTTCTGATTTCCGACTAATTCTTCTGTCAATCCGCCGATGTCACCTCTGAGCTTCGACTGCCGTGCAAAGGCATCATGTGCCAGAGTTGTGACTTTTCCGGCTACCAAAAGTGAAATCGGTGTCATCAGAACAACGAGGACTGTAATTTTAATATTTATGGTCAGCATGAAGACCAGTGTTCCCAGAATCGTCACAATGCCTGTAAACAGCTGTGCGAAACCCTGCAATAAGCCATCAGAGAGGATTTCAATGTCTGAGATGACTCTTGCCATCATATCGCCTCGCGCGTGGCCGTCAATATAAGAAATCGGAAGTTCTTCGAGTTTAGCCGTCAACTCTGAACGCAAATCCCGGACTGTTCCGAATGCCAGCCGATTGATGAACAAACTTTCTAAAAACTGAAATACACCGCTCACCAGCACACAAATGCCTAATAGCAGGGCAATTCTGCCAAGTCCATCAAAATCGACCTGACCAGCTCCAACGGCATCATCCACGGCCAAGCCAATCAGCACCGGAACAATCAGAGAAAGAGAAATTCCTGCTAAAGTCGAGAGAATTGTCAATATCAGATAATGCCGGTATGGACGGCAGTATTTGAGGATTCTCAAAATGGTATTTTTCATGATTCACGCTCCTGTCTGCATCTGTGACTGATAGATTTCCCGATAAACGTCACAGGTCTGCAATAACTCATCATGGGTTCCCATTCCGGCGCAGAGTCCGTCATCGAGGACGAGAATCAAATCCGCCTGCATAAGGGATGTTGCTCTCTGGGAGATGATGATTTTTGTCATGTCCTGACACTGGTCTTTCAGAGCGGTTCTTAATTTTGCATCAGTTGTGTAGTCAAGCGCACTCATACTGTCATCAAGGATTAAAATCTCCGGTTTTCCGGCCAATGCCCTTGCGATGGTCAGACGCTGTTTCTGACCGCCGGAAAGATTCCGGCCTCCCTGAACAAGATGTGTTTCCAGTCCATAGGGGAGCGATTCGACAAAATCAGCCTGTGCAATTTGCAGAGCCTGTTTCATATCTGATTCAGAAATTTTTTCATCAGCGAAAAGCAGATTTTCTTTGACGGTTCCGGAAAACAGCACGGCTTTCTGGGGAACTGTTCCGATAGTCCGCCGAAGGGCTTTCATGTCATACTCACGGATATTTTTCCCATAAATCCGGATTTCTCCTCCGGATGGGTCATAGCTCCGGGAAATCAGCGCGGCAATGGTTGATTTTCCTGACCCTGTACCGCCGATAATGCCTAATGTCTGTCCTTTTTCGAGCCGGAAGCTGATATGCCCGACAGCTGTTTCACCGCCCTCATGATAAGCAAAGCTCACATCATCAAAAGCGAGAATTTCTCCGGAAGATGGGATTTCCGGCTGTTCTGAGCCATTTTTCATAGTTGGTTCTGTTTCAAGAATTTCGGCAACTCTGAGAGAAGAGGCCTGTGCCTTGTTGAGAATCACAATCAGATTGGCCAGAACAACCATGGCCAGCAGAATTTGTGTCATATAATTGGTAAAGGCGGTCAGGTCGCCCTGAGTCAGTCTGCCCGTCTCGATATGAATACCCCCGAACCACAGCACGGCAACAATGCCGAGATTCATAATCATGAACGTGACCGGATTGAGAACGGCTGAAATCTTTCCAACAGAAATCATGCTCTGTTCCAGGTCAGCGCACTCATCACGGAATGTCCGGGCTTCTTGTTTCTGTCTGGAAAATGCACGGATAACTCTGACACCGTCCAGATTTTCCCCCGTATGCCTTGCAATCTCATCGAGTTTTTTCTGATTCAGCGTATACATGGGGATTGTCCGGCTCATGACCAGATATAATAATATGCCGACAAGCGGGGCAATGGCCAGGAAAATCAAAGCAAGTTTTGCATCAATGATGAGTACCATCACCACTGCGCCAATCACCAGAAAGGGCGCACGGGAAGCCAGGCGGATGAACATATTCACACCCGCCTGAGATGATGTGACATCATTCGTAATTCTGTTGATGAGTGTTGAAGTGCCGAGCTTGTCCAGTTCCGAACAGCTTAATTTGCTGATATGCCGGAAGAGAGCATTTCTCAAATCTGCACCATAACGGAACGCGCACCGCGCCGCAAGATACTGACATGTCAGAGAAAAACAAAGTCCGAAAATGCCGAGTGCGACTATCAGCGCACACATTTTGCCGATGTAGGCCGTATCCCGGCTAACAATGCCATTATCAATGATTTTCGCCATGACAACGGGAACAATCAGCTCGAAAATGGCTTCGAGCAGTTTAAAAAAGGGACCCAATATCAGCTCCAGCCGATAGGGTTTTAAGAATCTGAGTAATTTTTGCATAAATCCTGAATCGCTCCTTTGAAAATAAAAAACAGATAAATGCCTTATCCGGAAAAAAAATGCATCTGTGAATATTTTTTCTTTTTTGGACAAAGCTATCCACAGAGGTGATTTTCATGAAAACAAACAGCAAAACCAAAGACCGGAAAACCGGTCATCTGAGTTTCTATCTGGTGCTGATGCTCTGCATGGCGATGATTAGTGTTTCGTGCCTGTTTGCCTACGCACAGACCAAAAATGAAATTGTTCTTGATATGAATTCTGTCATGGAGATGGAAACCGCCATTCCGCGTGAAACTACTCCGAAAGCCACTGTCCCTCCGACAGAATCTCCAACAGAGCCGGAATCACAAGCTCCGACAGTTCCCATCATTAAAGCATCTATTCAGCCATTGGAAACGGCTCCGACTGAAACGGAAACAGAACCCCTTACCCAGCAGGCGGCCGTCATTGATGCCCCCGAAACTGCACCGGAAGTCACTGACATTACCGAAGAAGTCGAAGCGGCCTCTGCTGAACCGCCGTGCTGGCCGCTGAATGGCGAAATTCTGGAAGCATTCAGTAATGGGGAGCTGGTCAAATCGGCAACCACGGGTATCTGGCAGACACACAATGGCGTTGACATTGCCGGAACGCTCGGCGATACGGTATGCGCTGTGAATGCAGGTATCGTCACAAATATCGAAAATGATGCTCTCTGGGGCGTTTCGGTCACAATTGACCATAAAAACGGCATCATCACGAAATACTGCAATCTGAATGCCGGATTGACCGTCAATGAAGGGCAGAAAGTCGAAAAAGGAGCCGTCATTGGCGCACTCGGAGATACTGCTGATGCCGAAAGTGCTATGCAGACACATCTTCATTTTGAGGTAATGCAGGGAGCGCATTATCTTGACCCGGCGGCATACCTGGCAAGCCCGGAAGCATGAACAGCTCATGCCGTTAATTCAGAATTGTGACCAGAATATCCCATAACATGTGCAGGCCAACGGGAACCCAGATATTCTTGAATTTCAAAAAAGCCCAGCTGAAAAAGGCACTCAGCATGAGAATGGTAACAAATCCGAAATTGGTGAAATAATTGACAAAATTCCCATACAAAATCCAGATAGGAAAGTGGATGCTCAGGAACAGAACGGCATTCAGGGCGGCCGCCTGATATTGGTTGTCGTCCCGGACTGCCGCGTTCAGGAGAAATCCCCGGAAAACAAGCTCTTCCGTGATGCCGACAAACAGAAAGCCAACACATTCTTTCAGGCCGTCCGGCCGGAAATAAAAGCCTCTGTGCGAAATCACGGAATTCAATACACAAAAAGCGGCTTCATAGCCGAATATCGGAAGAATCTGTTTCAAGCTGACGGGATTCCGGAATAAATCCGGTTTTTTGAGATATAAATCATCATCATATTGATTTATCAGCATCAGAGCCGGAACCGTCCAGCAAAGATTTTTAATGATTCCGTCAAACAACAGCTGTGACAGGATTGACCCGTCCGGAATTACTTGATTCATGGCCGGGTGAATCACCAGCTCGGCAACTGTCCAGACGAGATAAAATATCACAAAGAATCCGATAGAAATTCTGGTCAGTTTTTGAGTTCTAAATAATTTCATATGATGTTCTTATCCTCATGAACCGGATTTTTCACAGGCATTCTGATAAAGCTGTTTTTCGGGAATTCCAAATCACAGGGGAAATGAAATGCCATCATTGCATGATTGACAGTCTGGATTGGTTCGCCTTCAGCATTGTAAATCTGATTGAGTGTCAGTGTCACGGGTTTCTGACCGGGTGCGAGAATCTCGACAGTATCTCCAGCGAAGAACCTGTTTCTCTGTGTAGCATAGACAGTGCCGTTTTCGCAGTGTTCCACCATGCCCACGACTTCACATTCACTGATATATCCGCTGTTTTCATAATACTGACAGGCATTCGGATGAACGAAAAAGAATCCCGTACAATATCTCCGGTGGCTGACTTTAAAGACCTCATCATGAATCCATTCAGGAAGATGAAATTCCTCCGGATTTCTGAGATATTCTTCCATTGCCATATGATATGCATTCGTAATCACAGAGACATAATAAGCTGATTTGGCTCTGCCCTCAATCTTGAAAGAAGTCACTCCGGCTTCTGCCAGCTTGTCGATATGGTCAATCATGCACATATCACGCGCATTGAGAAGATATGTTCCCTCAGGGGTTTCCTGAATCTCCATCGGAAGGCCGGGGTGTTTTTCCTCGGTCAGATAGTATTTCCAGCGGCATGGCTGGGCGCACGCACCGCGGTTGGCATCTCTGTCGGTGAAATATGCCGATAACAGGCATCTCCCGGAGAATGATACACACATTGCCCCATGTACGAATACTTCAATTTCCAAATCATCCGGGATATTTTTTCTGATTCCTGCAATTTCTTCGAGAGATAATTCCCTTGCCAGAACAACCCTCCGCGCCCCCAGCGCATAAAGCGCATTGGCAGAGGCATAATTGACAATTCCCGTTTGTGTGGACATATGAATCGTCATTTCCGGCGCAAGCTTCCTGACGGTCTGCAATACGCCCAAATCTGCAATGATACATGCATCCACACCGGCATTGACGGCCTCGGAAATGAATTCCGGCAGTAATTCCAGTTCCGGGTTTCTCGGAAGTGTATTGACAGTCAGATAGACTTTTTTATTTCTCTGATGTGCTAACTTTACGGCTTCACAGAGCTGTCCGGCATTAAAATTTGGTGCGCCTGCTCTCATGCCGAACATGGTACCGCCCAGATAGACGGCATCCGCGCCGAAGTCCAGAGCGGCATGGAGTCGCTCCATATCTCCGGCGGGCGCAAGAATTTCACGGTACTGCATTAATTTTCACCCTGAGCGGCGGCGGCTTCAGCCTGCTGCTGCTGAACCATCGCGATATTGGCGTTATGCTCTTCCAATGTCGAAGCAAAGTAAGTAGTATTGGTATCGATATTAGCATAGAAGTAGAAATAATTCGTGTCGCTCGGATAAAGAGCGGCATGAATCGCATCGATACCGGGATTGCCGATAGCTCCGGCCGGAAGACCATTGCAGACATAGGTGTCATACGCATCATAAATCTGCTGGTTGTCGAGTTCAATATTTGGCTTGATAACCTGCTTGACATATTTGGAAGTCGGGTCAGACTGCAATCTTCCGCCGCCGAAATCCTGCGGATATTTCAGACGATTCCAGAAAACAGAAGAAATATCAGCCATTTCGGAAGTATTAGCGGCTTCGGCCTGAATCATGGATGCTAATGTGATAATTTCATCCAGAGAAGACCCCAGTTCATCAATGCGGGCGTAATCATCCTCTGTGATTTTCAGGTCAAAATTCATATAGACTTTGCGGCATACATCAGCAGGGTCGCTTTCTTCATAGAATGTGTAGGTATCGGGGAAGAAATAGCCCTCCATACGATAGAATTTCAGACTGCTGGTGCTGGCCGGGAGATGTTCTTCAAACTCGTATCCGAAATTTCCGGCATTGAAATAATATAAAAACTTAGAGGCATCACAGATATTATTTTCCTGGAGCTTCATAGCAGCATCATAGAGGCTGATACCCTCGGGGAACATGACATCCACGACAGCTTGTTCTTCTTCGGCAGTGGGATTTTTCTTAAGTTCGTCAATCAATGTTTCATAGGCCATAGAGGCACTGAGTTCATGATTTCCGGCTACGAAATTGGCATCATCCTTGCTCAGACGGGTAAAATATACAAATGCCTTCGGGATTCTGATAATGCCGTCCTCATACAAATCCTGGGCGATTTCGGCCGTTGTGGCACCCTCCGGGATATTGAACAGCACAAGCTTCTGAGAGCCGTCAATGCCGAGCATGTCTTTTCCGACTTCAATAATGCCGACTGCCAGGGAAATCGAGATTACAAACACAGATGTCAGCATGACCAGGACAAAATAGACACGGGCGACTTTTTTATTTGTCTTTTTGTTCTTATTTTTTTTATGTGTTGATTTCTTTTTGGAGTGCTGTTCAGTGCGGTGCTGGGATTTCGGAACATCCTGCGGGGCATTGTCGGCCAGCTCCAATTCGTTTTCAGATTGCGAAATCATAAATACCTCCATTTTTATCAATAATCACTTATCATTCATTGTTAATTGCTTATCACGTTATCCACACGGCAGTCATGCAATTCAAAGGGCAGTTTGTCCCGGAGCATGAAATCATAGCAGATGCCGATAGTCCGGAAATCATCATGAATAACAAGACCGGGAAGACTGTGATTTCTCAGAAATCTGTCATAATAGCCGCCGCCCTGTCCGAGACGTTCCCCGGTCGGCATAAATGCAAGACCGGGAACAATCATCACAGTTTTTCCGTACAGATTCACGGGTTGATTTGTTTTCAGCGGCACGGGAATGCCGTAAGCACCGGGACGGACATCAGAAAGAGTTTCGAGAAGATAAAAATTCATGATGCCTTTGCTTTTGCATACCGGAAGTGCAATGCATTTTTTCTGTTTCAGCATTTCGGAAATAAATGCCAGTGTATCGACTTCATTGGGCATGGAATAATAGCATAAAATCAAATCTGCATTCTGAATCCAGGGATGCTTGATTAATTTCTGAAAAATGCGCTCATCAGCCTGCTGTTTTTCTGATTTATCAAATGCTTTCAGATAAGAACGCATTTCAGCTCGGAGTGCTTTTTTCTCTTCTTTGAGCATGAATCAATGCTCCGGATAGCAGATGCCATCGGCAAGAGATTTGGCTTTATCCGCGCTGGTGAGAACTTCAGCAAGTTTCAGACCGAACGGCACGGCAACGCCTGCGCCCTGCGCTGTGATGATGAAATCACTTACGGCAACAGAATGCTCTGAAATCTCTGCACCCGTGAGCTGTGTTTCAAATCCCGGATAAGCAATGGCTTCACGTCCGTCCAAAAGCCCCTTATGTCCGAGAATTGACGGCGCGGCACAGATTGCACCAATATAAATTTTCTCTTCAGCACAAAAATCAATGGCTTTCTGAACTGCTTCTGATTTTTCTAAATTCAGTGTGCCGGGCATACCGCCGGGGAGAACAATCATTTCGAGATTCTTGTCCAGTACAATTTCAGATGCTTTAATATCGGCTGTGACGAGAAACTTATGAGACCCCTGAATGACTTTTCCGCTGACACCGACAGTCTTCACATCTTTTCCGGCTCTGCGAAGAATATCCACAGGGGACAGAGCTTCGATTTCCTCAAAACCGTCTGCTAAAAATACATAAATCATAATACTATCTTTCCTTTCTTTCCTGAAAAATATAACTTGCAAATTATGTCAGTTTTTCTTTGATGGCCTTATACTCTGCCCGGATTTCAGCGGCTTTTCCGCACGTCATTTTTCCCTCCGGACAGACACCCGAACAGCACGAGGGACCCGCATTCACAAACAATGCCGGAGACACCGGATAGACTTCTTCTACCATCGCTTTTGCAAGCTCCCGGATTTCCCACTGCGCACGATTACAGCATCTTAATTTGAAAAAATGCAGTAATTCGCGAGCATTCATCGTCATGACGATTTTGGTTTCACTTGCATTCGGAAGAACAAAACGCGCATCTTCAATGGCTTTTTTCTCAGCTCTGCGCCCGGCTTCTTTTTCGGTGAGACCCTGATTCAGAAAATCCTGATAATGTCTTGCTTCAAGCAGTTCTGTCAGTTTCTGATAGGCCTCGACACAGGTCTGTATCGTCTGTTCATAGAGCGCGGAGGTCTCCGGGTCGGCGGCGATTTCAGGCGGTGTGACATACTCGAAATGTTTCAGCTTGACATACCGCTGACTCTGGACGGAAAAGCTTGCCAGCCGATGACGGGTAATCTGCGCCAGCAGTGACCGGGAAACGCCCTCAATCGCGAATGTAAAGCTTGCATGTTCAATCGGGCTTTGATGGCCGATAGTACCCAGCATTTCGACAAAACTTTCAGCCTTTTCATCGGTGAGGCCGTCCATCAGCTCCATAGCGTTCGATTCCGAATAACAGAGCTTTGCGGCGGCGGCAACAACTTTCTCGGGCATGACCGTGTGGGCGATTAATTTTACTCTCAAAGAAAAGCACCTCTTATTATATCAGATTCTGAATTTATTATAGCATATTTTCCGTCATTCGTCAATGGTCTGACAAAAAAACAAGTTTTAAGATTTTTCCTGCATATTCAGATGCATGATACAAAAACCATCATTGACAGAAAAACCGCTTTTCTGATAAAATCCGGCAGTTTTGGGATTGTGCATTGTGATGAGATAAATGCTCTTGACACTCCCGGCAAGCTGTTCCCGGAGCTTTTCCATTAATGCTGTGCCGTAGCCATTGTCCTGGAAACTGCGCTGAATCCAGAATTCATCAATCCGGAAAGAATCGCCATCGAAAAACCGTTCTTTCCGGCCGAATACACCCCCGATAGGGGTTTTCCCGTCAAGAAGCATCAGCCCGTCAAAATTGGGTGACTGATACAAATCCTGCAAACGTTTTTTTGCATCACTCTGCACCCAGCGTTCAAACCAGGGGTCACTGTTGAATGTCTTCATATAGGCCAGTGCCAGCCCGGATAAATCCTGTTCACTGATTTCGGAAATATATATCATAAAAATTCACCTCGTAAAATTAAATTTTGCTGAATTTCCGGTATTTTGCCATGAGCCTTTTTGTTCCGACAGTATCAAAGGCGACTTCGACCAGACAGTCATTTCCCATGGGTTCGGCTCTGAGGACGGTGCCGTCACCGAATTTTGCATCATGAATTCTGTCTCCGACAGCAAATGTCAAATCCGGATTTCCTGCGGATGGCGGTTGAGTTTTCTTTCCCAGGACGGCAGCCTGTTCCTTGAGCCGGGTCTGAGAAGCCGCCGCGGCAGGGTACGAAGTTCTTTTGATGGTTCTGTCATCAGAATCCAGATATTTTTTATCAATTTCTTCGACAAAACAGGAAAGGTCATTTTTCCGATAAAAGCCGAATGCCAGACGCTCCCCGGCATGAAGCAGATATAAATGTCGTTTCGCCCGGGTGATGGTGACATAAGCAAGACGGCGTTCTTCTTCCATATCGGCGATATTGTCATAACTTCTCGTGCTGGGGAAAATGCCGTTTTCCATGCCGACTGCAAAGACCGTGTCGAATTCCAGCCCCTTGGATGAATGCATGGTCATTACAGAAACGGCATTGCTATCCGCCGGTCTGTCGGCATCGGTATAGAGAGACAGTTCTTCGAGAAATCCGGCGAGTGTGGGATTAGGGTCACGTCTGACATAATCCACAATATTGGAACGGAATTCTTTTACATTCTCAATACGTTCCTGTGCGGATTCGTCATCCTCCTGTTTCAGCATATCCAGGTATCCCGTTTTCTGGAGCATGAAGTCAAAGAATTCTTCGAGGGACATCTGTGCAAGAGCTGTTTTCAGTTCTTTCAGAAGAAATGCAAATTGCAGTAAAGGTGCGGCTTTTTTGGACAGAGCCGGAAAATTCTGACAGTCTTTCATGACATCTAAAGGAGACATGCGCAAATCCTGTGCAATATCGAGTATCACTGCGGCAGTGGCCTCCCCGATACCGCGTTTGGGAACATTGACAATTCTTTCAAAGCGAACCAAATCAAAAGGATTCAGAAGAATGCATAAATATGCTGTCACATCTTTAATTTCTTTTCTGTCCTGGAAACGGATGCCGCCGTAAATCCGATAGGGGATTCTGTTACGGATGAATGCTTTTTCTACGCTGTTGGAGAGGGCATTTATGCGGTACAGGACGGCGAAATCAGAATAATTTTTCCCGTTTTCGGTCTCTTTCCGGATAATGTTGCATAAAAACTGTGCTTCTTCCTGTTCGTTCTTCACTTTGACGATGTGAACGGGTTCTCCGTTCCCGGCGGCTGTCCAGAGATGTTTTTCTTTCCTGTTCTGATTATGTGCAATCACGCTGTTGGCCGCGCTGAGAATATTCTGAGTAGAGCGGTAATTCTCTTCGAGCCGGATAGTCACACATTGAGGAAACTGTTTCTCAAAGCTGAGAATATTCTCGATAGTCGCACCGCGGAAACGATAGATACTCTGGTCATCATCGCCAACAACGCATAAATTTCCGTATTTTCTTGATAATAAGCTTATCAGCCTGTATTGTGCATGATTGGTATCCTGGTATTCATCTACCAGAATATAGCGATATTTGTTCTGATATTTTTCGAGAATATCCGGGTTATTTTCAAAAATTTTGACTGTCTGATAGATTAAATCATCAAAATCAAAGGCATTGGCGGCGGCTAATCTGTCCTGATAGGCCTTGTATAATTTCGCATGGACTTTCTCACGGTAGTCATTTCCATAATGTCCGGTATATTCTTCCGGAGAAACCATTTCATCTTTTGCCCTGCTGACGGCGGCAAGAACATTCTTGGGAATGAAATTTTTTTCAGAAATATTCATAGCTTTCATACAGGATTTCATTGTCCGGAGGCTGTCATCGGAATCGTAAATAACAAAACTGGGCTGAAATCCAATTCTATCCGCACAGGTTCTCAGAATCCGGACACATATGGAGTGAAAAGTAGAAGCATGAATATCCTGTGCTATGTCCCCGAGCATCTGATTAAGACGCGCTTTCATTTCTCCGGCGGCCTTATTGGTGAATGTAATGGCAAGTATCTGCCGCGGGCTGACCGGATTCACAGCAATTATATCCTGCAATTCCCCGAGATTCAGCATGATTTCTCCCTTGGCATAGCGTTCTGATTTTTGCAGATTCAGAGCATCCGGAACGGGTGTGAGCGTGTGACATGCATCACCAAATAAAATCATATTGGCAATTCTGTTGACAATGACCGTGGTTTTGCCGCTTCCGGCTCCGGCCAGCACCAGAACAGCACCATTCACTGTTGTGATGGCTTCCATCTGCTGAGGGTTCATCCCGGAAAAACACCGTTCCAGAGCCGCTTTTTTGAGTTCTAAAAATTCCTGCGGATTCATGAAAATTTTCCCCTTTCTCATCTAAAGCAATCATCTTTATCATAACATATTTTTTGGGATTTGTAAACAGCAAAATTATTTTTGTTCAAATCATATAAAAATACTTGCATTTTTTTGAAAATCATGATATAATATAAAAAACAGCCGCTTCTCTGAAAGGAGGCTTTTTTATGAAATTACAGTTTATCGGTGCCGCACACGAAGTCACAGGAAGTTGCACTTACCTCGAAGTCGGTTCGTTCCGGATTCTGATTGACTTCGGCATGGAACAGGGAAGAGATGCTTTCGAGAATGCACAGATTCCCTGCGCCCCCGGGAAAATTGATTATGTACTTCTGACCCATGCGCATATTGACCACTCCGGACTGCTCCCTCTGCTCTATGCCGGAGGATTCCACGGAGAAATCCATGCAACAGAGGCCACTGTCTCTCTGTCGAGCATTATGCTCCGTGACAGCGCACACATCCAGGAATTTGAAGCTCAATGGCGCAACCGCAAGGCACAGCGCAAAGGTGAGGAACCCTATGTCCCATTGTATACAATGGAAGATGCTATCGGTGCAATTGGTCTTCTCCGGCCGCATGAGTATGAGAAAATATTCCGTCTCTGTGAGGGCGTTGAAGTGCGGTTCATTGATGCCGGACATCTGTTAGGCTCGGCAAGTATCGAAATCTGGGCAACGGAGGGCGAAGAAACCCGGAAATTCGTCTTCTCCGGCGATATTGGAAATCTGAATCAGCCATTAATTCGTGACCCTCAGTATCTTGATGAGGCTGATTATGTGATTATGGAGTCAACTTACGGCGACCGGAAACATGAACGCCCTAAGGATTATGTGACCGCGCTGGCACAGGTACTCCGGCAGACGTTTGACCGCGGCGGAAGCGTAATTATTCCGTCTTTTGCCATTGGACGGACACAGGAACTGCTGTTTTTCCTCCGGCAAATCAAAGAAAGAAATCTGATTCAGAATTATCCGGATTTTCCGGTTTTCATGGACAGTCCGCTTGCTATCGAGGCAACCGGCATTTTCCTGAAAAATCAGAACAGCTGTTATGATGAAGAAGCATTAAGCTATGTCCGGCAGGGCATCAATCCGCTGACATTCCCTGACTTGATTCTTGCGGTGACACCGGAAGAATCACGGGCTATCAATTTCGACAACCGCCGCAAAGTGATTATTTCGGCCTCGGGCATGTGTGAAGCCGGAAGAATCAAGCATCATCTGAAGCACCATCTATGGCAGCCACAGGACATGATTTTATTTGTAGGCTATCAGGCATATGGAACGCTGGGGCGTTCCCTGATAGAAGGTGCATCTTCCGTGAAATTATTTGGTGAAACCATTCAGGTTGCCGCACAGATTAAACAGCTCCCCGGCATCAGTGGCCATGCCGATGTGGACGGCCTGACGACATGGATTTCTCATATCAGGAATCCGAAACGGGTGTTTGTGGTTCATGGAGAATCTACTGTTGCAGATACGTTTGTTTCTCATCTCCGGAATGATTTGAAGCTGAATGCTTATGCGCCTTACAGCGGTACAGAGTTTGACCCCATCAAGGATGAAATCACACTCGAAGCCATTCCGAAGCCCGTCTCCCGGAAGAAAGGCACTGCCGCCAATACGGTATTTCATCGTCTGCTTGCCGCGCTTGACCGTCTGACGAATCTCATCAAAAAGAGTGACGGCCGCACGAATAAAGATTTAGCCCGCCTGACTGACCAGATTATTGAAATCTGCAACAAATGGGAAAAGTAAATTTTTATGATAAAAATTATCCCCCGTTTTCAGAAACGGGGGATAATTCTTGATTTTCTCAATTCTGGGAATTGACCAGCGTTCTGAGTCTCTGCATGGCTTCCCGGGTTTCATCCTTATCGCCGAATGCTGTGAGTCTGAACCAGTTCACGCCATTTTTTCCGAATCCGGCTCCGGGCGTACCGACAACGGCAATTTCATTCAGCATTTTATCAAAGAATGTCCAGCTGTCCATGTCAAAGGGGCATTTGAACCAGATATACGGCGAATTAATACCGCCTGTGAAAGGAATATTCAGCTCTGTAAGAGTCTCGGCAATGATACGCGCATTTTCCTGATAATAGAGAATATTCTTCCGAATCTGTTTCTGACCGTCCGGTGTGAAGACTGCCTCAGCGGCTCGCTGAACCGGATAGGAAACGCCATTGAACTTTGAACCCTCACGCCTGTTCCAGAGCTGTTTCAGGCTGACTTCTGTTCCATCAGAGGCGATTGTTTTCAGCTCGGCAGGAACAACGGTA
>Ga0326511_10002105_pt1 | contig 16342 bp, 11 predicted proteins | sample 0_2496_0518_D_FD_203701 | JGI IMG/M metagenome (GOLD analysis project Ga0326511, IMG submission 203701) | Bovine rumen microbial communities from UC Davis, California, United States - 0_2496_0518 | ecosystem: Host-associated > Mammals > Digestive system > Stomach > Rumen | place: USA...
GTCAGTCAAATAGAAGACTTTGAACAAGCCGTAATAAACATCTTTAACGATTACTCTAAAAATTTAAATATAGATTTAAGTACCTTGATAGATGGTACAACCATTAAAATAAACGAAAATGGACAACTGACAGCTGTACGTACGGCACTTGAAAAACACACACATTTACTTGAAGACATAATTGATTACGTAGCACCCGATCCTGCAGCTGTTCAATTGATGTCTGCTTTAGGTGAAGATGTAGATTATAGTACAGGTGTCATCAATTTTGAGTCATTGAATATTGGTTATTCAATTTTAGCGTTAAGTCAATACTTAAAAGACGTCGTCAATGTAAGACTTGATAATTTACAAAAACAAATAAGCAATATCAATGTTTCAAAAGACAATACAGGTTTTTCACTACTTTCAATTCACAAAGATGCAATACACAATACACTATATGACAAACTCGGTTCTTTTGTACGAGATGTCTATTACGCACCGTCTCTATACCTTTCATTAGATTTTATACCTTTTTATACCAGTGGTACGATTTGTCTATATAGAGGTTCTAAAAAAGTTGCAGAAGCAGATTTAGAAAATCTATCTGCAAAAGGTGATAGTGTTGATAGATTCACTGTAGAGTATAGTTATCAAAAGAAATCTTTTTTGGCAAAAGTACTTAAAATTGACATACATGATTTATTGACAAGTGAAGGTTCTTTTGAGTTTAGAGTGTCTTTTGTAGTCGACAACAATGAGGATTTTGTGAATCGTGTAAACTTTTATTCAACTCCAAATAATGAAATTACATATAAGTTTACAGATGTATCCGAAACACACGAGCTTTTAGGTAAGAAATATTACAATAGTCCTAAAAAGCTCGTAGGTCAGATTTCAATTGAAAATTATGAAAATTATAGATTTGTACCAAATGACCCTCGTTTCGTGAATGGTATTTTTACGAGTGTTTTTGAAGACTCTAAAACTATAAACTTATTGAATCTTTTTGGTACAACTCAACTCGAGTGTAATTTCAAATACACAGCTGAGATAAGTGATTGTTGGTTATATAACCACTGCGAGGTGATTCTGAATGGTGAGATTATAAACAATCAACTCGTACCAAAAGCCGATTATGTTGTAGGTAGGTTTATAATACCAGACAGTCAGTTTTATAACTCTGTAAAAATATCTGGTATAGATGATATCAAGAATGTAACGATTGAGAAAGGTACATTGACTGCATCAGGTCAAGATTATGCGAATACTTCAACAAAACAGACAGGCCTTATAGATGGTTTATTTGAAGACTCGCAAGTGCTTACCTTTTTAGACAATTACGACAATGGCCGAGATTCTATAGTCTTGTCTATAAAGACAGGTATTGCGATAGACTTATCCAAAATTGAAATTACCTGCTTAAATCTCGAAGTTTGATTTATTCGGAAAACGTTTTTCTAGACAAGTAATAACAGCTCGATAATCTACAACAGTCATTGAATCAGTATCATTTATACAAACCATTGGTGTCTTACAATTTTCGATGTCGCTGACCAGATGAGTACCATTATCCTCTTTACTGAAATATGTACCAATCTCTTCAGGTTCTTTTCGTATCGCGTGACCTTTTACCAATGAATAATAACCATCTAGATATTGATTATAGTTTACTTCAGTATCACGTACCATTGTAAGTGACTGTTCTATTTCTTTTTCGAATTGTTTATGACAGGCTTTACAGTCTGATAAAAAACGAGGTGACGCTGAACCGTGAAATTGTTTGATGAACAACCAAGGTAATTTACCAATCGGTAGAATATCTTCAGGCTTTGGTTTGAAAGTATTTGCCACCAACTGCCAAGTTCTTTTACAACAACCTACAAAACCTTTGTTTATAATATTTCTGTTTCCTCTATAAGAAAACAACAATTTATTATCCTTGAAAAAATCAGATTCTGTAGATTTGTTCAAAAACAAAAGATCATCGTTACCATAAATAAAAGTTTCTGACAGGTCTTTTATGTTGTATAAAAAAGCTTCAATTGTATTTGAATTAAAAGTCGGCAGGTATGTGTTGGGAATAAAATCCTTATGTTCAACAATTTTTAATTTTGAACACTTTTTATTCAGCCACTTTGGTAATTGTCTTTTTGAGTGTACTAGTATAAACACATTATTTATAAAAGGAGCGTTAGTTTCAATACTTCGAAAAATGTATTTCAAAAAAGAAAAATCTCGAAAACGCTCGCTATTTGGATTTACAGATTGACCTGTATGATATAAAAAAGATCTCTGCCACTCTTTATCAGCAATATTTACATATGGAAAAACATAGTCGATCATTGTAACTAAAGTTAGTTATTCTGCGAGCTGTGTTTTTGATCAACTCTCGGAACTTAAAACGATCTCCCAGAGTTTTAAAAAAACACAGCTCCGCTGATTGTATTTTTTTTATCAAAAAAGTCCAATAAAAAAGGTCTACCTTTTACGATAGACCTCTTACAACTTATTTTTGTGTACCGTACCATTTATCGAATACCAGTTTGATATAGTCTCGATAAATTTGTTTATCTAGATTAGGATTTTGCTGAATCATTCCTATTATCTGGTCTAGATAGATGTTTTGTTGTTCTTCGGTGAGTTTAGGTTTGTAAGAATTTATAGAAACCTCCTCTCGAAGATTATTCATATAAAACTCTACAATCCGCTGCATTCGACCTATTGGCTCACCAATGTTTTTTAAGAAGGTGATTAGTCTTTGAACGGTCATTTTAGTTCCTTTTTAGATTACCTCATCCAAAAAGTACTCATTACCCTTGTATAGAAGTTTTTTACCATTGTCGAGAGCATCAATCAAGATCTTTTCATCAAAAGACTCTTTCAACTGAGCTCCAGTCATTTCGCGCGACTTCAATTCAAAACCCTCTTCGTGTACAGGAATAAGCAAGTACTGTTTGTTATTTTCAATCATTTGTTTTTTCTCCTCTATTTAGTTTTATTTAAGATAACTTCCATCTCTTTTCTTGATACTTTCGGTTGTTTGTGTGGTAGTTTTCTACCAAATATAAAATCCGTCGTACCAAGTTTTTTCTCAAAAAGTTCTTCAGCTTTATCATCGCTGTCAGCTTCGACAGTGAAAATCTGTGTCTCTCCGTTTCTATGCGCGTAGTATTTCATTTTTCTCTTAATACTGTGACTCACTAGAGTTTGTGTGATTATAGTGTCCATCATAGATTGATGCCGCATCGGCTTCGTAAAACACTATTTGTGCAATCCTCTCGTTTATTGGAATTTCAACAGGCTCTGGAGAAAGATTATAGAGAGTCATACCACACGTGCCGTGAAAACCTGGGTCATAGATACCACTTGACTGAAAAACACCTTTACGACTCCAACTTGAACGAATCTTCAGCTCAGCATAAACGTTTATAGGTAAGTCTACACTCTCGTTAATCTCAATGTTGTAGTGAGAGTTTGGAAACAATCGCAAAACATTATCTTTACAAGAATCAGGCCTCTTGAGCGTAACATCAATTCCAACCTGCTGAACCTTACTGTAGTCCGATGGTGTAAACCACTTTTCAGTAATTACCTTATTTGGATTTATCTGTGACATTTGTTTTTCTACTCCTTATGTATGTTTCTTATTATAACAATGCTGATGAGAACTTTTTCAAAAAAAAATACGTAGATATTGAACTACTGAGTACCTGAAGGCACTACAGCTTCGCTTCAACCTCTTGACCTACCGTTTTAAAAAATTCTAGTGTAGTAATGACCAAATGAGTCCGCGAAGAATTAAAAAAAAATGGCCTAAATGACTACATTTTAACATATATTATAATCATGAAAAAAGTTTTACTATTTCTAGCTTCATTAGCTTTCTTAAGACCAAATTTGACAGCCTACAAATCTTTAGATACAAAAACAGTTAAAATTTCGGAAAATACTACAAAGATTAACTTTCAAGATATTCTAGTACAAAAGTATGTTTTAAAAATATACAAACTAGCTTGTGAAGAGGGTAATGGTCTTTCACTGACTGAATGTTATTCACTAGCTGAAAAAATACGAATTATAGCGCTTGAAGAGGATTTACCCTTTGAAACGGCTCTTTTAATTGTAGCAATTGAATCATCTTTTCAACCTAAAGCTTACAATAAATGGGGTAATGCGTATGGTCTTTGTCAAGTGACAGTTCTTTGTCTACGAGAGTATAATTGGAATCACGGTACGAATTACACACTCGACGACATGTATGATATTGATTTGAATCTGCACGTTGGTTTTTGGTATTATCATCGTATCTTGAATCACTACAATGATTACTACGATTTTTTAACTACTACAAGTAACAAGAAAAAATTGAGAGATGCTTATATAGCTTATAATGTTGGTGTCACTGTCTTTAGTAATTTAGGCAGACAAGGTAGAAATGAATTAAGGCGAGGTCTTTATCCAAAGAAAATAGGTGGTTGTAAAAAAGGTTCACCTTATAAACCTTTATATAGATTTAACAATCTCTATGATAAGTGGTATAGTTAGAGGTAAACTACGATAGAGAGCTGTGTTTTTTTAAAACTTTGGGAAAACGGTCTGATCTCCGAGAGTTGATCAAAAACACAGCTCTTTTTTTGTCTAAAAAAAATAATAATCAAAGAGCTGTGTTTTTGATCAACTCTCGGAGATTTCCCTTGTCTCCCAGAGTTTTAAAAAAACACAGCTCGTTAGTATTCTTAAAAACAAACCTATTTTAATTCACTTAAGTAATTGTAAAAAAGTTGTGAAGTAATTATCTTAGATTTTATATAAAAGAGCTGTGTTTTTTTAAAACTTTGGGAGATCAAATCAATTTCCGAAAGTTTTAAAAAAACACAGCTCCGGATCATAACTAACTTTTATATATGAGACTAACAGATGAACAATTTACAAAAGACTTTTCTCAATTACTTTTTAATTTTTTAGACGATCTAGCTGATGAATCTAAGAAAGATAAAATACAAGACGCTTATGAAAGATTTGAGGGTGATAAAAGCATAGTACATACTGCAATAACAGATGGCTTAGATTCTTTTGCAAAAGATGATACAAATGTCTGTAAGACTCTTATAAACTTTATCGAATTTTATAACACAGGTCACATTTCAAAAATAGACGTGGAGGTCAAACATGCTTAATGATTATACCGGAAAGTTTGACAAACAATCTGGTGTAGGTAAAAGCCTGAATATATACGAACAAAAAGTCTATGAATCTATACCAGATGTAAATGGTGTTTTTGTAGATTCAAATGGAAATGTTATCGCAAAAAGACTTTTATTAGATCTTAAGCAAGACTCTGTCTATAAGACTCAATTCTATAATAAACAATTATCAAACGCAATTCGTCCTATAAATAATTATACGCAAATTATTTTATATAAAGATGATGTTGTTGTAAACAACCTGACCTGCCTACCTGAATTGAACACCGAATACGCGTCTGTTATTTGTAAGGTTTTACCAAGAGTAATTCCGAATAAAGTATCTGTTGTAATTTACTGCGGACCTGCTGTAGATGACATTATATTAAAAGATGGTTCAATTACAATGGACGCCGATTATGTTCCAAGTAAATCAACCGATCTTGTAACAAAAGGCTATGCAGACGACTTAATAGAGGATTTTACAGCTGCGAGCGTTCCTTTAAAGACATTTACTCTTTTACAAAATGAACAAGAACCTAAAAAACTGATTTGTTTTAGAGACAATCAATCTTATAAGACCTTATATCTTAGAAAATATATTTCACACGGAGCTGTAGAGGATTGTAAAATTATAGTAGAACCTTTTGCTATTCCAAATGATTATTCAAAAGATACCAAAATAGGTTTGGTCATAAATGGATCTCGTACGAATACAGCTCGTATTGTTGATATTGTAAATGGAGTAAGCGAATATTGGACTTGTACGAATCGAGAAAATATTTACAATGGTGATGTGGACCAATTTTATTGGTTGATGTCTCTTGAATTAAAGTTCAATCTAAAACAAGCTGCCGAATTTGTTTTTGATTCCGACAATCCTTTTATCAATGTTTCCATTTTAATTTGGGATTCGGGTAAATCTAAATCAACCTCGACGCAGGTTTTTGGTGTAGATGAGTACATAAGTTCACCTGTCGAAGGTAACGTCTCTATAAATTATATAAAAGATGTCTTACAAGGTTATAAGACAAAATACGTATCAGGTACACGTTATTTTCCATATGACTTTGAAAAGATTTACAACTTGACGGTTGTAGTAAGCGCGCAGAATAATTTTTTACAATATTTTAGAGACGTAAGTAACATAAAGTTACAATTATTGAATAGTGAAAAAACTCTTGTAAAAAATTACGATTTAGAGATAACCTCACATCGACCTACAGATGGTACTTTTGAAATACAACAAGAGATTTCTTTTAAAATAGACGTCAAATACTTACAAGTACAATTATATAATAATCGCGCAGAATTGTTGTACAGTTATAGTGAGCCTTTCGACACAACAACGGATTCGAGTGATGAATCGAATCGTTGTACAACACCTAGCGGTTTGGATATTACGCCTACTGTAGGTTATGGTAAGCCTTGGAACCCTGAAAAAGACGTCAAGGCTTATGACATGATTCCTGTAAATAACGTATATCACGGAGATCCTAAAGATTCAGCTGTCTGCTTTTTTGTAGATCCAATTGATTGTTATTCACACGCTAAAATTGACATAGATCATGATGGCAAGATGTACATACTGTCTGAAGGTAATACAGGTTGGTTAAATTGCCAAGAATTATATCAGCCTTTCAACAAACCTGTAAGACACAATGAGGGTTGCCTGGTCAACAACAATTTTTATAGTTTTGGTAAAGCAGTGTACAATTCAAAGCTTTTCATTAGGATTATCAACGCGAATGTTGTAAAATTTAATTCAGTAACACTTGAATAAAAGGGAGATATAGATAAAGTGAGAAAAAGCCAACTTTTGATTGTAGATGATAGTTGCGGTAGTGATGTTTTTAAACAAAAATACAACTCTGCACTATACAATAATTGGGATATTGTAATTTGTAACAGTAGTAGAAAAATCAACAATTTTGAGTGCAACAATTTGAGTGTTGAAGAAACCATTAAACAAAAGTACACTGAATACAAGACACTATTTGTAATGCGCTCACGAGATTATTTCGTGAAACCTTACAATTTGGACCTACTAGCGGATGTACTAGATTTTCCTACACTAGATGAACATTCACATGTCAATTTTGAAAATAAGACTCAACAGACAATAACTTTAGGTAGAATCGCGAATATCTATCATAAGGTAATACGTTGCAGTATTTTTGAAAATGAAGATTGGTTACAAAAAGAACTTTCATATCAATACGTCAATTTTCTGTTTTTAGTAAAACGGCAATTTGTATACAAGGTTGATTATGTCTTTCCATATGTAAATAACCTAGATCCTGTTTGGATAGCTGATTATTTGTTTTATAAAAAATCTGAAGGTGAACGAATAGAAAGTGAGAATCAAAAAGATTCCAGATACGAGTCAAATTACTCTACAGGCTTACAGCGATTTAGAGATGCAGGTCTCTTAAAATATGCTTTTAGGTCCATTGAGAAAAATCTTCCCTTTGTCAATAAAGTTCATATGATTGTTTCTTCAAAATCTCAAGTACCTGACTGGGTCAATCAAGATACCGTAGACATAATTACACACGATGAGTTTATGCCAAAAGAACTCTTGCCGTGTTTTTCCTCATCTGAATTTGAAATGTTTTTACCATTCCTACCTCGAGTGTCTGAATATTTCATATATGGAAATGACGACACGTTTTTTACAAAAAGACAACGCTTGCAGGATTGGTTTTTTGAAGGTAAACCTGTAACCCAATGTATTATTCGACCTACACAACCCGACTTTACAGGTGATCCTTTTAGACATAATGATTTAATGGTAGTAAAACCAGCTGATATGACTTTTGAAGTTGAAAGTTGTCTAGGTCAACAACATTGTCAACAACCCTATGTCTTATCTAAAATGAAAGAGTGTTTTAGAAAACACGAAAAACAAATACTCGCGAGTTGTACAAGATTTAGAGAAAATAATAAAAACCTCAATCAAAGTCTTTTCTTAGGTTATAACTACTTCAACAACTTTTTATATCAAAAAAGACGAAGACTCCTGACTACAAGTATAAACAAATGGCAATCTGATTTTAAGTTGTCGAATTACTCTTGTGTATGCGTGAATGATTCTGAAGAGGATATGGACGTAAATAAATTATTATTGGTCTGTAGTCTTTTTGAAAAGGAATTTGGTAAACGTAGTATTTACGAAGTCTAGCGTAGAAAAAAATAAAGAGTTGAGTTTTTGTTATTCTCACCTTCGTGGCCAACATCTTGGACAAAAACTCAACTCTTTAATTATATTCAAAAAATAAGGGGTTTGAAAAACCCCTTTCCGAGAGTTTTCTTTCATCTTCAAATCTCGTAGGAAGACTTAGCAGTAGTATTGGTAAACTCTCAAACAAAAACAGACGCAACTCTTAAAAGGAATCGCTCAACTCGTCAAGGAGGTACAAAAAGGACGAGTTGCTGTAACTTGTTGTCAACCGTTGTCTGGCTTTTCTGCTTTTCGTTTCTAAAGCTACTGCAGACGAAAAAGCTTCGCTCTTTAGCCAACGTAAACTTCAAACTTGCTCGCTATACGCTTTTCACGTACAACTAAAAACGCAATAGTTACGATTTAAGGTCTTCACGCCACCTTAAAATTACCGACGGGTTTAAACTTTTCCTTGTTATTATCAAATATAGAATAAATCTATACATACTTTCAAAAAAAGATCCCTACTCTTCTGATTTCTCAGCGCTTCGTTCCTCTTTCAATACCACCTTTAAGGTTATTCATAATTGTCTTCTGCAGTTCAATAAAAATTGCTTGCAGACTACTCAAACCCTAATCCAGGTATAGCTAGCAATTTACCATTTTTAAGACTCCGCGAGGAACACTATTGTTATCTCATACTTTATATGAGTAATTGTACATCTTACTCAAACAGGAGCTTTCAGATAATTCACTCCCTTTTCCGAAACAACTCATCCTTCTATGTAGTCACGGTCACTCACTCTAGCGTTCTTTACTCGAAGCGTAAGCTTAAAACGTTTTTTCTATGATTGAAGTATAGGACACTTTTAATTAAAAAGTTTCTATAACTTTCATCCATTGTAAAAGATACAACCTACGATTTGAAGTGTTGTGAAGTATTGTCAAATCAGGTGGTATAATTACTCACTGCTTTTGACAACATGTGATCTTCAACCACTCTGGATCAGGTTTAAAACGATCTGTTGTTATAGGATAGTAACAGACCTGCTGAGTTGGTTGACTAAACAACAACTTGAATAATTCAACCTTTACATCATCACTAAGATTTGAATTTAGAATTTCTTTTGAGATTTGTTCTTTTTCCATATACAAGTAAGTGACGCTAGGGGTGTTCGAAGCCCCAACCTACGGATTCGAAGTCCGTTGCTCTATCCAGTTGAGCTATAGCGCCAAAAATCTGTCATTTGTTCCGAGAGGAATTATCCCGCTGAAAGATGTGAGTTTTATGACACGGACAGGACTTGAACCTGCATCGATCCAGTTACGGTGCTCCAGATTAGAAGTCTGGTCCGATACCGTGCCGTTTAAGAGTTTATCTTTGTGAAGAATTACTCTTACTCAAAGTTATGTGATAGTGGGTTAGGAGGGATTCGAACCCCCAATGCTATAAGCCACGGATTTACAGTCCGCTGAGCAGCCAATTGCTCGACTAACCCAAATAATAGGTACTTATGCTTACTCCTACATTAGAATCTTTCGATTCAGTTTATATTCGTTTCAGCCTGTTTATAAGGTACAGCTACCCTCTTTACGAAACCTTTCAAGAGGTTATCCCGAGAGGAATTACCCTTACTCAACACCTCAAAAAGCAGCATGTCGAATTCGAATCGACGCTTTCAGTTTGGAAGACTGACGTGCTAACCACTAACACTAATGCTGCATATAATCGGAAACTGAGTGAATCGAACACTCGCTACGTTCATCGCGTAGGACAATTTTCAAGATTGCTACCCATGCCAACTAGGTGTTAGTTTCCAATTCTTGTGACCGTAGGGAATTGAACCCTAAATAAAAGACCCACAATCTTTTGTCATACCATTTAACGACGGTCGCCATGTATTTTTTACGGGCGATGTAGGAGTCGAACCTACCTCGGCTGATTAACAGTCAGCTGTCTTAACCGATGGACGAATCACCCAAGTTAAAAAAGAAAAAGTAAAGGCTGAGAATATTGACCTTTACGTAAGTACATTTCTCGTCGTTTTCCAACTACATTCACACAATCATTTCTGATTGTAGCACTTATAGAGACTCTTGCGAGCGATTTACTACGGTTAAACTTATAATTTCATTTTTCATCCCTTGTGACTTGCGGTCTACAAAGCTTGCGGGCTTTTACAAGTTGATTACTTCAATCCATTTACAACTTTCCTTGCGGTACTCATTGCATCAACATATTTCAGTTGAATAACTCTATTGTCATTTAACCGTGACCGACACTTTTGCTAAAAGTATCAAAGCTTAAAAGGCTTCTGCTCCATATCGTATATGAGCTAATTTTGAATTTCGTTGAGATACCTAAAAAGACGAGGTCGGTCTTTGCTCCTTGCCAACTTTTGGCTGGTTTAGGAAACGTCGCCTTTCTTCTTTCGACAGCTACGTCTAATCAATCTACACATTTCGTCATCTAACCTTTCTTTTAGACAACTACTTTTATCGTCATCACCTTATTCAGGATTTTGCATGTCCTTACCAGATGAAGCTCGTATCTACTGTCAGCATCACTGCTCAAGAGTGTTTCTCAATCACTCGCTATAACTGTCGATCTCAGCACTCGCCGTCAATCAACGCCATTATAACTTTAGATACCGAGGCTTTCTCTTAGAGTGTTAATTTTCTTACGAAAAAAGACACCGCATAACCTTTACAGTTACACTTTCACGACTTATGAATTCATCGCTTATCTTAACGACCGGAAGCCAGCCGTGTTGTTTAAGTCAACAACTCTTAGAGGTAATGACAGGACTCGAACCTGCATCGCCGGCCCAGTAAGCAGACCAGCAGTTTGTCCAAAATTGTTAACATACATTACCTGCATTCACTTGAAAACCTTATTGCAAATCGGTAATTCAAGTTACTCTTGAGAGTTTGCAACCTCTCAATTTTAGAAGAGGTGAGATTTGAACTCACATATACCTATTCACGATTATTTACAATCGCTACTCTTCTAGTCCGATGTAATCACGCTACTTTTAGGGCGCTCGTTTTACACGCACCCGCTGCACTTATTTTTAATAAGTGGAGGTCCTCGAGTTTTTTCACTCGCAGCTTATTCAGCACTACCTCTTAAAGTTTTCCTAAGTTTTCGTTTCTCTTACAACCGTCCGTGATTCAAGTTGTAAGCCCGGTCGGAACATACCTTTTTTATATTTCTCCTCTCTCCTTTTTCGAGGTACAAAAACAAAAGAAACACCTAGCTCAAAATACTTTTCTTTCTTTTTTTTCTTTCAGTACTTTAATTCCCAAAAGATTTACACCAAAACTTATAAATAAGGTGTAAAAGTGATCGACGAAAGCATCTCCCATATTTTGGTTTCTAGATGACATGCTCGAGTTTGTTTATGCTTTCATGCGTCTTATGTTCACTACTCACAATGGCCAACTCTGTTTAACATGCTTGTTATTACAACCAAGTCGTTTTTTATTTAGAATACACGCCTCATCACTCGCTTCTCCGAAAAGATGCAAGCTCTGCGTTTATTCATTTTTTCGATGGAGACCAAAACCACCGGATTGTTTCATACCTGCGTATCACGCTTACTTCTGAAAATGCCGTCGTTCTCGAAACAATCAAATGGACTGTTCATTCTCAAAAGTCGTGGGTCTTCAACCTGTCCATCTCTCAGCGCTCAGGCAATTACGCATGCGTTCCCACGTTCTTAATTGGCAGGGGTAGGATTCGAACCTACAAGTCTTTCGACACAAGCTTATGAGACTTGCAACTTACCATTAGTGATACCCTGCTTCGTATAGTTGTTTTCGGAATTGAACCGAAGCTAACACCACCAGGTGAACAACTACCCGATTTCTCCGCACCTAGGAAGCGGACTTATCGGTTAGGTGTCTCGAATAGACACCTTAAAAAATATATTCGAGTTGTTTTTCTTTTACAAACCCTACAACTCGAACGCGCTAAGGGTTAAACCAAAACTTGGATTAACGAAACCGCTGAAAAATTGGCTGCACGTTTGCTGCCGAAAGCGAATAGCGATCTCGTAACAAAAAAGTTTTTTCAAACTATTGCAAACAGTCCCAAAACTTCAAGTTTTCTCGCGTTCTACCTTTAAAGAACGTCTCTGCTATATAATGTTACTGTTACTCAAGTCCGACTCTTCATCGCGACTCAAGCGTCTTTATTTTTTTTTACTTTTTAATAAGTAACCCCTTTTTTATATTTTTTATTATAGGTAAAACAACTTAAAACTTTTACAAATATTTTTTTTGTTTTTAATGTTTTACCGTTCAACTTTTACATTTAGTAGTATAGTTTTGAACTATACAACTTTTTGTGTGTTGTGTATAACAGGATGTAACCGAATTGAACAGTTGTCTTCGAATTTGGAGTTCGATATTCTTCCACTGAACTAACACCCTAAAAATTGTCAACCTTTTTGATCCTGATCTTGAGCTTTCTATAAAACCTAACAGATCCTTTTAGAAGGTAGTTGACGTGAGAAGTGTTGTGAATTATTCACTTCAACCTGCAGTTCGTGTATCTTAGCTTATACCAACTGCTCTTGTTTTCCTAGTGCTAAGCTCAAACAAGACCTTTTCGGGATAATCGGACTCGAACCGATAAGCGTTTTTCAGCGTCTGCTTTTGAGGCAGATTTGTTTACCAATTTCAACATATCCCGTTCTATTTTATCCTGAAAAAAAGCGTGCTTGCGGACAAAATAGTAAAACTCTTAGCTCGATAGACCCGCCGTGGAATCGAACCACGCCTCAGGGATTTGCAGTCCCGTCACTACCCCAGCAATGTCGCGAGTCAGAAAAAGCTGGCTAGGTGATTCGAACACCTGTGGGCTTTCACCTCCGGATTACAAATCCGGCCCATTCAACCACTCTGGCAAACCAGCAAAAATTGTAAGTTTTGTAAGACCAAACTTACAAAAGCCCAGAAATTTTTTCTTGTAACCAAGTCATCGGAATCTCGACTTTCTGAAAACGCGCTACCGCATCTGAACCTTCGCTTCCTCACTGTCACTCTTTTCTAAGTGACATGTTTCGCTACCTCGGCTTTCTTGATTTTTTTTAAATAGTCCCTGACAGATTCGAACTGTCGACATCTACCGTGTAAAGGTAGCACTCTAACCAACTGAGTTAAAGGACTATGTGTGAGTTTCTTCCATCGGATGTTTAGTCCCGAAACTCTAGTCTTAGAACGAGGTATGTTACCATATCATCTGGCTAACACCTACTGTTCGCTGTATCAGAGCTACCAAGAATTGAACTTGGGTTTTCTCCTTGAAAGGGAGACGATACTACCACTGATCTATAGCTCCATGAATTGTTTGGACGATTGCTATTTCGATCTTTCGACTCAAGCTAACCTGCTTCCAAACTTTTATGAGTTTCTTAAACTCATTTACACTTAAAAATATAGGTCCTTCCTATTCGAAGTTTTTCAAAAAAGTTTGAATTTTTTGAAAAAATATCGGAACGGTTAGACTCGAACTAACATAATCTAGCTCCCAGGGCTAGCGATCAACCTTTGACCCACGTTCCGAAAAAAGAAAATATTGGTTTTTCGAGAAACATCTGATACGTAGTGCTCGAGTTGCGTAATCGTCAATTCCTCGACATTCATAACATTTTAACCAATCGAAAATAGTTTTACATTCGTACATTACTGTACGCTAACCGGTCGTCCTAGACACGGTATGTCTGCTTTCGCTCGGATTCGAACCGAAATCATTTTAACCAACTTAAAAACTACGGAAGCAATTATTTTTTTCAATTGTGAAATTTAGTATAGAAGTGAAAGTGTGATTTCGTTCACTTAAACTCTTCGTAGTAAATGATTTTGTAGTCATTTACGTCCTTGATTTTTATCACCTCATAACCATCTTGAGTAAGCTCGTTGATGATGATGTCAATTTCGGCGATTGTTGTATCTTTTGTAACTGTCTTTGAAAACATATATTACAAATCCTCCGACTTACAATTTTTGTGATACGTTTACTTAGTGTAACGCTTTTTTCACTAAAAAGTATAGAGGAGCTGGTGAGATTTTTTCACTATAATTTTGACTATGATATCAATAGGTTTTCAAGCGCCAAATATATTGGCATCTATTATAAATGCGAAAGATGATAATGAATTTAAAGCGTGTGTGTCTATCTTAAAAAATCAAAAGTTTACTTGGGATTCGGATACGAAATATTGGAAGAAATCGGCTTTTTTATACAACAGTGATTTGTATGATGTCTTACATATAATGTCTGATGTCTATTTTCCAGAACCTATAAAAGAGTTGATTGTAAATTATACAAAAAATCTACCTTCAGAGCTTATACATGGTGAAAGTATAGATCAGATTGATTATACGCAACTTGTAAAAAATCCATTTGGTCCAATTAAAGGTAAACATCCTTTTGAAAATTATCAAGATGAGGATATTCGGCGTGCTGTTGCTCAAAATCGATTCTTATTCAACTGGGAGATGGGTTTGGGTAAATCTTTTGCTACTGCAGCCATATATGAATATCTGCGAGTTTATAAAAATGTCAAGAAAATGATTTTGTTGACGTCTCGTATTGGTACATACAACTTACAAAATGAAATGGCGAAGTTTTGTCTACATATTTCAAAAGACAATGTACAGGTATTCAACTCACCGAAATCCTTCAAAAAATGTACTCGCAGAGTTTTTGATGATCCTAGTGTTTGTTCAAAAGACATTTTAGTTTTTAGTTATGATAGTTGGAAATTAATGGCTACCTCTTATGGTGATAAAGCTATGAGTAAAAAGTTGAATGTACCTCTTGACAACTTTTTTGGAGATGATTCTGAGAGGTTGATTTGTCTGGATGAATGTCATTATTTATCAAATCCAAAATCAGACCGTTCTAAGGCTATTTTTAAGTATTTAAGACAATTCAAGTATCGTTATTTATTTTCAGCTACACCTGCAGACAAGCCGGAAAAATTGTATTCAATTTGTTTAATGCTTGATCCAAAACTTTGCCGCTATATGCGGTATACAGATTGGATAAATAAATACAATGATGTAGGTACATTTTTTTCGAAGTATGCTATAAATAAGAAAAAGTGGCATGAGGATGAACTTGCAGAGCTGAATCAAGAACTTGCTGATTATTCGGCGAAACGTATTGCAGTTGATGTTTTGAATCTACCTGTTTGTAGTACAAAAAACATAATGGTCGAGATGAGTGAAAAACAGCGAGATTTGTACAAAGAGGTTACAAATGACATTGTCAACAATTGTATAAAGAAAAACCCTGATATAGATTCTGCAAGTGTCGATATTATTCGAGAGGCTTTTTCAACTGTAATGGGTTTTTGCGAAAATCCAAACATTACTGGTTTAAGTCAAACTGATTTGGTTTCGGATAAATTAAAAGAGAAATGTCTGAAATATAATTTCAACTCTGATTACGCGAAACTTGATGTAATTGATGCAATTCTTGAAGATGAGAGAGAACCAAAACCTGATGCAGAGGATGGTAATCGTGGTATTATTTGGTATATTCATCCAAAGACAAGAGATGTCATTGTAGACAGATACGCAAAATATAACCCTGTTGTAATTGGAGCTGAATTGAGTGAAGAAGAGCGTGACGCAGCTATAACTGAATTTAAGAATAATCCTGAACATAAGATTATTATCGCGTCTCAATATATTCTCGCGACGTCTGTTACATTGACTGAATGTACATTTGCGATTTATTTGGAAACATCGTTTTCTTGGGAAACCTATTATCAGAGTACTGGTCGTATTTATCGCATTGGACAGACTAGAAAAGTACGACTATATCATATTTGGTTGAGTAAAACAACTGATGAATTTCACATTCAGGCTCTTGAGCAAAAACGCGATTTGTCGAATATGCTGTTTTCTGCAAAAAAACCTAATTTAAGCTTAAAACTCATGAAACATCTTTTTGAAGGTGAACTTTTCGAGGATACAAATTGACTAACTTTTT
>Ga0326511_10002107_pt1 | contig 16333 bp, 11 predicted proteins | sample 0_2496_0518_D_FD_203701 | JGI IMG/M metagenome (GOLD analysis project Ga0326511, IMG submission 203701) | Bovine rumen microbial communities from UC Davis, California, United States - 0_2496_0518 | ecosystem: Host-associated > Mammals > Digestive system > Stomach > Rumen | place: USA...
CAATATCATCCTCTGCTCGCTTCTTCGCACGGGCTAGCCCCTCCGAACCGTCGCCACCATTAACCATGGTCTCCGTGACGTATTTGATGATTGCGCGGCTACCTTTCGGGTGTTCCTTGCGCTTCTCGGCGACTAGCTTTCGCTGATTATTCCTATACAGGTCAATCGGCAGCCATTCCTGCACCGACTCTGACGTAATCTTAGAATTGGCTGGAGAGATTTTATCGACAGGGGTCGGCGGCTCATTAGCCACCGTTTCCCCTGTGACAAACTTATCGTTTGCCGACTCTATCCTTGCCATCAAATCTTCGTCTGTCATTTTTATTCAACTCCTTCGAATACTGCTTCCAAGTATTGCCTTGTCTTATATGGATTATCTACGAATATGTAGTCATCAAGCAAGTCTCGCTCCTCATTATTGTTAACCACCGTCTGAAGGCCATACTTCCTGACGATTGGGGCAAGAGTCAGGACGACCTGAGTATTCCAGGCGTCCTCGTACTCTTTCTTAGCCTGTTTGGAAGTTGCCTTAGCCTTATAATATTCGTCGCTATACATCTTGGAACGGTCGATATCCGCTGCCTTGAGGGCGGACTTAATCTCAGACATAACTTTATCTTTGGTGCCGAGGACCGTAGAGTTCAATGCTTCAATCTGGTAAGGAGTGTAAATCTTGAACTGGAACTTGCCGTATTTATCGTAATAGCCAGAGCCTAGCATATTGTTGCCAGCCATGTCTGTCGGGAAGCCCATCTTCACATACGTATCGATAGCCTTGTTGCGAGCGTCGTAGTAAGTGTCCTGCCTTAATTCTTCGGAGTAAGCCGTGTCATTAAACGTTAACCCCTGCGGGAGAGTTAACAGCGATACTACCTGAGCAGCCCTGACTTTCGTGTACTGGTCTGGATACTTAGACTTCATATTCTGAGCCAAGTCGAAGACGGACTGCGTATAGTCGTCTAGCATCTCGTTGTAGACACGGAGAGCTTCCTTACGCTTTTCCTCGGAGTAATTCTTGTCGTTAGCGACCTTGAATGCCTCTTGGAACTTCTTATTGTTAACGAGCGCCTCTCTGCTGGAGTAAAGCGTGTTCACCGCGCTCTGCCAGTCTGAGCGGGCCTTGTTGTAGTCACTTGGTTGCAATGGTCCAAGATAAGAGTTCAAGTCATTCTCGACTACCTTATCAAATTCGCCAGACAAGATATGCTTAGCATTCTCAACGATTCCAATCGTCGAACGACCGAACAGCGTCTTAAGAATCTTCTCGGCAGCAGTCGCCGTAATCTTGCCTTCCTCGTCATTCGGATTGAATGTTTTCTTGAGCCAGTTGGCAATCTCGGATTGAGAGCTGTCTACAAGCACAAGATTACCCTCGTCGTCCTCTCTCCAATAAGATGTGTTGATGTTTCTACCGGTATATGGGTCACGCCCTGAAACGGCCATATACAGAGCTTTCACAGGAGGAGACATTAATGACGAAGCTGCTTTCTCGACGCCGCGCCAAATGCGAGTCCACAGACCATTTTCTCTATCGCTCATCAGCTCATTCTCGTCTAGCCCGACGAAGCCAGACATATCGAGTGGGAGGATACCGAGAGCGTCGCTAGCAATAAGCTCTAGCCAGCTATGGTCCTGAACATCAGCTGATTTCTCAATAAAGTGCCTGAACGGAGCGATGAATCCTGAGAGCGCCTGAGGTGCTGGGATTGTAATCACCTGTCCCTGCCATACGAACACTAAGTTGTCGTCCTTTTCGTATTCTCTCAAGTTCTTGTAAGCTTCGCGGTTCTGCTCATCGCTCAAACATAGTGACAGCATTCTAGCATATGGGAGAGCGAGACCGAAGACAAACCTCTGCGTAATCCCAACTGGGTCCATCTCTAGCAAGCGCCAGAAGGACTTGGAACCGTTAATAGCAGCACCGAGGTACGGGACGCTCTGGATAAACTTGTTACCCCACATAAAGGTTCGGCTAAAGTTCGTTGTGGCATCAAGAGCGTACCTAGTCGCCCACGTCTGAGCTTCCTTGTGCGTCATACCAGATTCAATAGCGGCACGGTACTGAGAAGTGTAGACTCCTTTGCGCATCAATTCCTCGCGGAAGGAACCCTTAGAGAGGTTCGCATCGATAGGGTCGAGCAATTTCTCCTGGAATATCTTCTGGAAGCTCTTGTAGTCTCCTGCTTCGTCGATTCCTTCGCCGCCGAATACGACCTGAGCTCGCTCTTTCGAGATACCGAACGTAGTTGCAGCTTCGACTTCGTTGTTTGCTCCAGCACGGTAGAACTCTCTTACAGTGCTGCCACCAAGACCAGGGAGGGTTTTGTAGCCTACCTCGCCAGTAGCAAACTGAGCGGTTGCGCGTTTGATTGCGGCCTCAGCCTCTTTCCCGGTTAAGTCGCCCGCAGCCTTCTTAGCCATAGCGTCGAACCATTCCTGACCATATCTTTCAATCAGGCCTCTCTTGCTAGCTTCGAAAGTTACCTCAACAAACTCGTCAGTAAGTTTCTCTGTTGCGAATTTCCCAAAAATCTTCTCGCTGAAGAGACCACCGTGGTCCTTGTAAGCTCCTGCTAGGCGAGATAGAATTCCGCCGTTGCTCAAGTTTACCATCGGAGTATATGCGCCAATGACCATAGCGTCGGTAGGGTCACGGAACCACTGATTAACGTAAGAGGTCTTGTCGATACCGGTAGTACCAAAGCGGAAAATTCGGCTAATGCCGTGGAGAGTCCTTCCTAAGAAGCCTCTATCCATCTGGTAGTTGCCAATTGGGTCATTAGCGAGAGTAGCGTAAAGCGGGTCAGTTTCGTAGTAGCGAAGGTCGCCGTTCTCGTCTACCAACTCGACAATCTTACGACGCTGTGCTGGGTTAAGAGTAGGAGAGATTTCCGAACCAGGAGTGAATAAGTACTTCTCTTCGATTGCGTCCATTTCCTTCTCGATAGCATCAAAGTAGCCGTTGTTGTCTAGGAGGTCGCCGACGCCCTTGCCTTGGAGCTGTAGCGTTACTTCGGCATACTCTGATTTGATTGTCGACTCTAGGCTGTCGCCAATTAGAGAAGCAGCACGCTTGTAGAGAGTTCCCTTGGCATTGTCGTAACTCCTAGTGAGGCCTTCTGCGATTGAGGCCTTCTTACCGCCAGTAGCGGTGAGAGAGGAAACCAAATCGGTTGCAGACTTACCCTGGAGCTCGTTAAGGATAAGGTACTTAGCCGCCAAGTCTTCGTCCACTCCTCTGTCGGTAAAGCGCTTGAGTAGCCCGTTAAACTCCTCAGAAGAAATCTTCATTCGTTCAGCCATTTCGTCAATGAGCTTACCTCTAAGCATATCTACTCTCTCAATATAAGCATTCGTAAGCGTGTCTAGCTCTTCGGCGTTCTTGGCTATCTCGCCAGCCTTTTTAGCCGCCTGTTCTGACATGTTATGGAGCTTCTTGATATCGTTGCGGAGCGTCGTATTCTTCCTGAAGTTGACGGAATTCTGATATTGCGTGCGCACGAAGTCGCGATAGGCATCGCTCTTGGTGAACTCTTTATTCTTGCGTAGGACATCGTTAACGTAGTTCTTCTTGAGCGACAAAGCGAAGTTCTGGTCCTGGTTCATCAGGGCCCTAACATTAGTCACATTAAGATTCTTGCCGTTGAGCTTCGACGTAATCATCTCCTGCGAAGACTTTGGCAACGAACCATACCAGTCCTTGAATTCGCCAGCAGTGACTTTCTTCGGGTCGAAGATAGGAATCTCGCCGTCGGTAGAAGTTGAGCGGATAAGCGTGGTGAGCGTATCGTCATTTGCCTCTCCAATAAGCGTAGTCTGGATAGTCGAAGAGCTCTTTCCGTTCGAGAACAAAGGCTTGTCCACCTCGCTTTGGAGCTTCTTGATAGCCTTCTCTTTCTTTGCCAAACTTTCCTTTTGCTTAGCTAGCGTGCTCCCGGCAGCAACCGTATCAACGCTTCGTGGGAAAATTTGTGGCAATTCAATTACCTCAGCTAACGACTTCACATACTGGCTCTCAGAAACGGCGACAGTAGAGAAAGCTGACTCATACTCGTATTTCATCTGCTTGGTCGTTTTCTCCATGATGCCGGCTTCCTTAATAGTGATGCCATCCATGTCATAGCCCTTAACTTTCCTTAGAGGAGCGGACACAGCGTGTAAGGCACGACCATATTCCTGAGCCTGAGCAATCTTAGCCTGGCGGCCAAACCATGCTTGCAAGTTACCGATAGGGTCTGAGAAGTCTAGCTCGCTTCCTGGGTCGTACCTGAAGAGTTTGTCGTTCGCCATTCTTCGGCCAGGGTTAAGATTCGGGTCTTTGGCCCAAGCATTGCCCTCGAAGAAACTGTACTCAGAACCCTCTTTCAAGCGGCCTGTTGGTACATAGAACTCGCCGTTCTTGCCCCAACCCTTATCGTTAGCAAGGTTCTTGAACATATCGTATTCTTGCTTCGAGATATATTCATTCCTGCCCATGTATTCCATGATTTTTGTGTGGAATGAGCCAGCAGCCTCGTGCAATTCATCCAAGCTCTTAGTGAAATCTTCGCCAAAGATGCTCTTAAGAGCATCTAGACGCTCAGACGCATTCTTAGCATATTCCATGACTGCATCATATTCGGCCTTAGAGGAGAAGATGCGAGTCTTGCCGTCACTACCGAATGCATTTTTCCAGTCACCTCCAGCTTTGCTTACTTGTTCCAAGCGCCACTTATAGCGCCCAAGCTGAGTCCTGAGAGAAATGTATTCTGCAGCCTCCTTAGTCGAAAGCATCGCGCCTTTAACTTTTCCCCATTTAGTGACTTTCCCAGCTTTAGAGAGCTGAAGCTCCTGGTAAGCAACCTTTTGAGAAGCATCCACAAAGTCGTCCCATTCCTTACCAGCATAAGCTATCATCTCATTATGCTTAAGGATTGCACCCTTTGTAATGGCGTCAATCTGGTTTTCAAGGTTAGCGCGAAGAAGAATCTGCTGGCGCATCTGCTTGTAGCGAGCCGCCGCCTTCTTATCAATATTTTCTCCAAATGCACTCTTCGGGGTAGGAGCATTTTCAAGCTTCGCTACATCTTCTGCCAACGCGGCTTTAGTACCAGCGGTGCTGGCTTCTATGCCCTCTTTAATGGCAGCCTCTTGAGCCTCCTCAGTAGTAGCCGCTAAATACTTGCTCCCACCGAAGACATAGCCGTAGTTAGCCCTGTAAACATCAGCCAAGCTCTCATCAACATCCCTGAAGATGCTAGAAGTCTTCCATACGTTCTTAGCAGCGTCCGCACGAGCGAACTCTGTTCCAATGTTGAACAGCGCCAGTCTCTTATCTGGAGCCAGCTTTGTATTCTGGAGTGCCTTTGCGATGCCTTCTGGAGTAGCATTCTTAATGCCTGCGCCATTCAACAGCGCAAAGAACTTTGCAGCAGCAGAATGTTTAACGTATGCGATGCCGCTCGTGACCCCTTCTATGCCCATCACTATGCCCTTAGCAATCGTGGAGTAATCAGCAGCTTTCATTAAGCCTTTGCCGGCAAGAGGAAGAGCCATTTCACCAGCGGCGTTACCAACAAGATTACTTGCGAACTTTTCCCAGAGTTCTCTTGTGAACTCGCCACTCTCCATAGCCTTGTCTACGACTTCGCGGTCGTCAAGGAATGTTTCGAGCATAGACTGGGCAGTAACGTTGTTTATCTGAGCCAAGCCCGTAATAAGGTTAGCGGCGTCTTTAGGCGACATAATCTTACCGAGCATGCTCTTGAGACCTATGCTCGTAAACATGGTGCCAGTAGCGGCTTCGACGGCCTTGCCAGCAGGGTTCAAAAAGGCTACATTTTCAACAATCTTCCAGCCCATGTAGCCAATGAAGTCGCCAGTAGCCCACCAGCCAGTGATTTGCCCTTTTCTAGCATCTAAGTCTGCCTTCAGCGCACTATATCTTTCGGCAACTTCACCTTGTTTGTCGCTATATGTGCCATCAAGCATCGTCATGAAGTCGTTGTAGGCCATATCAAAGGCTTGCTCTGGAGACTTCCCCTCGTTGACTAACGCCTCTATGCCTTGAACGAACTCACCAACTACGAAGTTTGTTGACATAAATTGAAAGTTGTTCGAGGTCAAATAGCCACGAATTGCCGTTGCCGCAGTTTCATTGCCGAAGCTGAACGTCTCGGCAACATGATTCCCGATATCGTATACAGCCCTACTCGCCGAGATATGAGCTTTTTCGGCGTAATAAAGCACACCGTTGACCGCGCCAGCCGCAAGCTCCTTCATCTTATACGGGGCAGTAGCGTCTGGCCTGTTTTTGGTCAGAATGTTATACATCTGGATAGTACGAGCCAGGTCTTTTCTGTATTCTTTGTCGCCAAACTTCTCTGTCTTCTGAGCAGACACCTCCTCGTCGTCATGGTCGTATACGTTCTCGTCTACGGCAGCAGAAAGCTGCTTGACCGCCTCTTTCATCGCCTCTTCGACTTCTTGGTTAGATAGACTAATCTTGTACAAGTTATCAAAAAAATCTGCAGCGCTGACCGTGCTGTGTTCTGGGTCGAAGGAACCGACCGATTCCCAATCGAGCTTGTTCATCATCCATTTAGGGATGTAGATGGTTTCATTGCCCTTGTAGTCGTCCTTGTCGACAAAAGAAGAAGCGATTGCGATTTCCTCATCGGTAAACTCCACGCCATACTTCTTCTTCTTGTCTTCCCTGTAGCTAATGATTTCTGCCGCCGCCTTGCTATAGCTGTCTGCCATCTTTGCATAATCCGAGATAACGTCTGCAGCAGATACAATGTCGCCAGTTGAGGTGGTCATCTTGGCGTTCTGGTCGTTCTGGTAAAGGCTTACAGCAGAAGAAAGCGCACTGTTCTCCGAGATATTCTTTTTGAAAGTGTCAGAGTTAACAATCTGGCTCGTTAGCCACTTAGGCCCAGTAACCGTGACTTTGCCAGCAATAGGGTCAATGTCGGTTGTGGCCTTCGCATCAGAAGCAGCCACATAAAGCTCCTCGCTGTCATTGTTCGGCATATACACTTTATTAGTGCCATCATCAGAGCTTAAATAGCTTTTACCTGTTTCTGGATTCTGCGGATAGCGCAATTCTTTTACGACATTGCCATCTTTGTCCAAGACCTGGTAGACATCTACTTTGTACTTCTTCTTAGCCATTTAACGCCCCTTTCCGTAACCATAAAGACCACCTAAGATAGGACCCCATATACCGAGCCCAGGAATCATAGAACCTATGACCTGCCCCGCATAAGCAGACAAAAGTCCATCAGTAGGGCTATCGTATTCTACTTCCTTCTCCTCAGTTCTGTCATACTTGGTATCGAAGGTATCGCTGGAACCATCGTCCTTCTCTTCTACAGTCAATGGATTACGATTCCCCGTTAAGCCATTCGTTCCTCCAGCAGAAGAGGTTAAGGCTCTGTTCCTAGCGTCATTGTAGAGCTTCTTGTATTTGTTAATTTCACTCTGCAGAACGTTCTGCAAGGCCGTGCCTTGAGCTGCAGCCCTAAGGTCAGCGATTGTCTGATTAGTTTGAGGGGTTTGGTAGCGAGACCTAAAGTATCCGCCAGCCCCAGTAAGACCTCCAAGATGGCTCGGTACCTGAGTCCCGAGTGCTCTAGTTTGCTGCTCAATTTGAGCATTGTCCTGCGCCTGGAGGCTTCGCAAATTGTTTATGAATGCATTTTGCTCATCAAGAGATACCTGAGGGTTGACGTACCAGCGGTCTCCTTCTTGGTATGCATAGTCTTCTAAGTTCATACTTTTATTTTACGACACCCCCTTAGACAAAAAGAAATTCGCGCCTATGCGCGAACCTCTTTAGCCTTTTGTTCTTGAATTCCTTTGTACCAAGCTTTGTATGCTTCGACACGCTCTTTAACGTACGAGTTTCCACCGGCCTTAGTGTAGATATCGTACTCGTGTAGAACGGCTTGGTAATTGCTCGGGAACTTGCCGTCTTTCCAGTCCATCCTGTCTTCCATGATGAGCTGAAGAATGCTGTGTTTCGCCGAGTTCCTAGAGGCTATTTTGTAATTGAAGAAACCTACTATGACGCTCGTAGCTGACGGTATCCCGACAGCGATAATATTAATGATTATATCTTCCATTATGATGGGTCCTCGAATATAAGTTTAGTCTCACCACCGACAGAAGCGTAAATCTTCTTGACCTTCTTGGTCACTCCATTAACTGGGGCATAGAACTTCTTAATCTCCTTCGTCTGTCCATTCACTGAACCATACAGCGCGACGTTCGCTGCAGGCGGCAGAGTACTGGTAATAGTAGCCGTAGAGATGTCTGACGCCAGGCCATAGTATGTATGCCACGCCTCAACGATAGTGCTCGACCCTGGAATAACAGGAATCGTGGCAGAGGTAATAGAAGATGTAGTCCTCTGTGTGTTGTTATCGATGTACGTCCATTCTTGGATGTTGGCATCATGGTAACGGACCGTACGAGTTAACTTCGTGGCATCACTAGGCACATAATTACTCTCCGAAACGCCGGTAAACGATATTAACGCATCGGACGTGCTAGTCGTGACAGGAGCAGTAAGCGTGCCTGGAGCTGGCGGGGTGTGATATACGGTAACTGGGATATCATACGCAAGTGGCGACATAACGGTATTGTTATACGCATACGTAGCAATCTGGAAATCCATACACCCTTTGATTTCTGAACCTGCGTTCCATCCAGAAAATACCTCAGAACGATAAAGCAATGGGTTATCCAAGACTTTTTGATTGAGACCAGCAACGATAGCCGCATTCGTAAATGTTTCGTTCTTCTCGCGAGAAGACGTAAGGCAATGGCGGAGCGTTGCTCGCTTCCTATAATAAATGTTGTCAGAATTAGCGTCAGTTGCGTGGATTACAAAGCTTTCGAAACGGTTGTTCGTGTTGCCGCTCCAAGTAGATAAAGTAGAGTTTACGACTATGCTATTCCACTGCGCACCAAGCAAAACTGCGCGTGCCTCCATCGTGGTGCCAGTAGGAATATAGCCAGAACCAGAATAATAAGTACTACCCCAGTCATACCAGTTGATATAGTACGAAAACGCCCTATTGCCAGCTGGCAAAGAGCCGCTCCAAATTACGTCTCCAGGGTCTATGCCGGACACCGAGCCATAGTTTGTGCCGTTAACCGTCACATTCCAGTAGGAAAGAGAAGAGACGGTCGCGCCGCTCTTAGATGCCATAATCAGGCGGCAAGACCTATTGCTACCAGTGGAACTGTCATCGTACTGAAGCTGTGTATAGCAAAACCTAGTATCTACCGATGAGACAGTAATCCAAGCCATTATTCATAGACTCCAATGTAAGAGTTAGCTGCGAGCGGCTGACCTTCGCCTGGGTCAACATCCGACAAGATGATGTTAGGGACGACAGGAGCATTGGTCAAATCAGAGTAAAGGCCTGTCGTAGCGACCGTAGCCAAGCTGTTGGTTACAGCGGTAATCTCAGCGTCCGTGTAGTTCTTGGCGGTTGAGAGAGTAGTGGCATCACCATTGTCGACATATGTCCTTGTAACAACGCTAGAAGCAGCAGAATCGGTATAATCCTTGGCAGCTTGAAGCGTGAGAGCGTCCTGAGCGTCTGCGTAGTCTTTAGCAGACTGCAGGGTAGTCGCATCCTTGCCATCAGCATAAGTCTGAGCCGAGCTGAGGGTAGCCGTAGCTTTGCCGTCGGCATAATCCTTAGCGCTCTGGAGAGTCGTGGCGTCTTTGCCGTCGACATAAATCTTCATCGTGCTCTCGGAAGTACTGATTGCGCTATCAGTGTAGTCCTTAGCGTTCCTAAGAATTTTCCTGTCCTGAGAATCAACGTATTCTACCGTAGCCGTCTCGGCAGATGGTAGCTTATTGCCGAGCTTCGTGTAGAGGCCATCAGACGAGTAGAAATAGATAGCGCCATTAGCTTCGTACTCGACAATTTTATTCGTGTAAGCGCCATTCTTTGGTCTTACGGAAGATTCTTCGCTATCATCGCCCAAAACAGCTGCGATAACCACCTTAGTGACCCAGCAGCAATCTTCTTTCTTTTGCCCGCACATGACATTTGGGCAGCAGTCCTTTGGCGGGTTTTTGTAATCGAATTCCATACTTCTAGTATATTATTTGGCGTCGTCGGCAGGGAGAAACTCCTCTGCGAGTAAGTAATCGGTCCCGATTTTGAGACGATACTTGTTATGCGTGCCGAGAGAAGTACCGCAGTCGAAGTTGAGAATAACGTCATCGTCTTCCCAAGCCTGATAGAACCCTTCGCCCATACAGGCTGGAAGTTCTCGCAGAACAATGCCCTGCTGCTGGAGCATTAAGACCTCATCAGTCTCAAACTCGCATTCGTCGATTGGGAAGTAGTAGCCAAGCTTGTCATCAAACTCAATAATGACTGGGTGGCTGGCTACATGGTCGCAATCAATGTAGTCTAGGTAGTCGAACTCAATAGGAGTCCAGCCGCCACGCTCATACGTGGCGATGAACTTACTAAACTGGTCGATGGAAGAGTGAGCGTGGACCTTTCGGTCGTCGTCGTGAAATAGTACTTCCATTTTGCCTCCTACAACATTCCGTTAGGGTTTGCTAAGTCAGAGCCAGACTCGGCGGTTTGTCCTTCTAATCCAGACGCCATCGCGCCGTCTTGCTGTTCCATGTCGAGACCTTCTGGGCCGCCCTGTTGGGCCATCATAGCCATTTCTTCCTCGGACAATCCTTGAGGGTTCTCGCCACCTCCACCTAAGCCAGCAATAATCTGGTCAATCTCGTCTGGTGAGCGGCTGTTCATAATGTTTTCAGCCTCATATGATGCAGGATTGCGTTCATAGGCTTGCTGGTTCTGTTGGAGAGCCATAGCCTCGTTCTGAGCCTGTTGCTGAGCAAGAGCAATCTCTTCCTGGCTTGGACCCTGTTCCTGGACGAACGATTCTGCAATCTTGCGAGGAACCGTGCCCATAAGAGCGAGCTCAATCATCTTGGAGACACCGGCCTTATTGATGAGACCAGCCTGGCCGAAGTTGGCAGCAATCTGGAGAGCGTTGGCTGCAAGCGTCTTCTCGTTAATCTTCTTAGCCATAGCAGGCTTAACGTCGACGATAGCGTCGAGAGCCATCTGCTGAATCGTGATAGAAGAGTTATTGCCGTAATTGCTGATTGGGAACTCCTGCTTTGGAGAGTAAGCCACGCGGTTAGCGATGCACTGGCGAGCAATATCTGCGTAAAGCTGCATAATTGCATTCTGGTGTGTCGCCAATCCCTGTGCGACGGCTCCAAGAGCCATACCAGACTCAGCCGCGGATGCACGGTCACCCATCGCTTGCATAGCATCGAACTGGTCGTAAGCGTGGAGAAGTTGCTGAATCAAGTTCTCACGATATGCAATTTCGCTATCAAGAGCCGTGTAGTCGTATGCGAAGTTAATCGTGTTGATATCGCCCTGAACGTCATCAAGGACAATGCCCATGATGTTGAGAACGCCACGGAGAGAAACTGCATCGGCAGCATTCGTCTCGATGCGAAGAATAGATAGAATCTTCGATACGTGGTCACGCTTAGCACGGAGCGCACAAAGCTCGTCGTGAGTATCGAGCAAACCAAATAGAGGAGAGAACGGATGTGGGAACTTATCCATATTTTCCTGTTCCTCATACTGGAACTTGAGAGGACAGTCGAGGCAGAAGTCGTCTAAGCGAGTCTTCTGTTCACCCGTAATTGGGTTCGTAATCGTAAACGCGACCTTGCGGTGGAATGCCTTGCTGTTAGCCGAGATAACGTAACGTCGGTTGATAATCTTAAACTCAATCTTGCGGTCCAAGTCATAGATAACCGTGAGCTCAACGTCATCGCCATTGTAACCGTTATTAGTGCGAGCCTTAGGGTCTCCAGCATAAGTGCGGTACCAGTTAAGGTTATAACAGGTCCTCAAATCATGGTCGTATTCGCCAAACTGTTCGAGACCCTGAAGCTGAGTCGAAGTAGCGAGGCGGTTCAAACTTTCGACGTAAATGTCGAGACCATTAAGAGAGCGAATCTTACGGTTGCTGTACTTAGCAGTCTTGTCTAGCTGTCCTTTATCATCCAATATGCTACGGTCTGGAGCTTTGATATCCAAGTTGACTTCATCACCGTCGTTTTCGACCATAGCCTTGAGCTTCTTCCAGCTAATCATCGTTGAGTAACCACGGAAACGCTCAATGCCGAGAGAAGAATACTTGGTATCAAACCAAATATTCTTAGGATTGATGCGCATCACGCAGTTCTTATCGGTAACAGGATTGTACTTAATAAGCACAGCCGCTACACCCGCCCACGTGAGGTCGCGAGAAAAAGTAGAAGACAAAATGCCCAATCTGTTCTTGATGTAGTCCTGTTTACACTGTGCAGAGAGCAAATCCTCAGTATCAGCGTCGATAATATTGTACGGGTCAAAAATCTGATACTCGTAAGTATCGACACCAGAAGCCATCTGGTTGGCACGGTTATCCACCGCCTTCTTGATAGCAAACGAGGTACCCTCTGGGACGCAGGTACACCCCTCTTCATACTTTTTGCGCTGAATCGGGTCTTCTATCTTTGTTAGGTTACTTCTAAGTTCTTCTTGGTATAAGTTCTTGCAAGGCTTCCCGAGTTTAGCTAAACTGGACCTCCAGAGCCAACGGTGGTAAGCAATGCGGGCGAAATCAGACTCCTCAATCCATTGGATGGGTTCGTTAAAGTCATGATTCCAGTCTATGTAATCAACACTATCCATCGTCAAGCGCCTTTTCTTGATAAAGCTGTTACTAAGTTCATACCTTTATTCTACATTACGCTAACTCTTGAGATAAAAAGAACGCTCCCCTACGAAAAGCCGGGAGCGTCTTTTATCTTTCGTTGGAGCAAAAGATGTAACTATTATAGCGTATTTCTACTTCTTGTTGAGGATTTTCTTCATAAATTCCTCAGCTTTTTGCCATCTACTGCTTACCTTTTTGTTGGTTGAGAATACCCTTGAGATATTTTTCTGCGGCCTCTGCGTCCGGGTTACCGCCGAGACCTTTTGCCTTCAAAGCAGAATCTTGCTGCAAAATTGCAGTCGCCTTGCGAATATCCATATTGCCCTCGTCGAACTGCATGTAATCCACTGTAGGAGCCGCGCTGGATTCAGGAGCCGCGCTGGTCTGCTTGGCGACAACAGTTTGGGCTTTCAAATCCAAATAACGACGTACCATCGAGTCGTTGATAGAGCCATCCGGGTTAATTGGGCGAATGTTGAATGCTGCCATATCTTTAAGAACCGCACCATTCTCGACATCCTTAGCAATAGAGGCGTATTTCTCCTCCTTAGCCAAAGCACCGAAGTATTGCTGTGCCAAGAACTCCTCGCGAGTAATCGAGCCGATTGGAGCCTGGTAAGCTGGCTGAGCCGGGGCTTTCAGCATGTCCTCTTCCTTTTTCATGGCGTAAGTGGCGTCAAGGTTCGGCTGCTGTGGCTGAACTGGCTCAGGATTGCTAATCTTAGCTTTAATCTTGTCGAAGCCACCATTTGCCTGGAAGAACTTCTGCATATCAGCGAGCTGTTCACTCGTAAAGCCGTGCATATCTGGTGCAGCTGGTGCTGGGTTAGAGTTAGTAGGTGTTGCTTCGGTCTGCGGAGCTGGTGCTGCGCCGGCCGCTTCTGGAGTATTTTCCACGAAGTATCCTTTCTGTTAAGTTATGCCCTAAGTTTATTACGCTTATCCAATTCGTTCAAGACAGTCGTAATAATCTCTAGGTCTACACGGGTTGCATAAAGAAGCTCTGGGCGATTAGATTTCTGAGCAGCGTTGAACGTAGCCCGAATCGCCTTAGCCTCTTCGGCTAAGTACTCGATAATCTCATCATCGCTGTGCTTGAGAATGTCCTCAGCGACGTTAATTCTCGCCATTGTCCTCCTTGATGAAGCACCCGTCCTTTGTCTCACCTTTGCGCTTTGAGATAACATCGTAGGCTTCCTGTAGACAATCTACTGGGTTGTAACCCAAGATGTCGGCGAGAATAATAATCGCCACTAGCGAGTCCCCGATGGCATCAACCATGCCAGGTCCATGCAACCGATTATGCGTAATCTCGGTAGAAATTTCTCCTACCTCCTCAGTTACCTTGAGGGCTTGCATAACCGGATTATCAATCTTATGCTCGCGCCTCCACTCGATTACATTGTGAACAAGCTCGTCCATTATTTCTCTTCCTCTTGCTCTTGCTCTGCTTTCTCTAGCTTACGGCGCTCAAGAAATGCTTTTACTTCTTCTGACGACATATTCGTTGCCATTATTTGCTCCTTCTTTTAACATTACGTGCTCCTGGGATTGGAGCTGGTATAAAACGATTCCAAATCATGTGTTACCTTCCCCCACCCATGCCCTTATTATACCAAGCGCAAAAAAGACCTGCTCAACGCAAGGTCTTTCTGGGAGGTAACTCAAATATGTTACAGCCAATTTGACTTGTTGTCAATTTCATATTTGCATTTATGCGGGAAACTCTTCTCGATAAAGCGCCAGATATCGTTATTTACGTCAACGACGCCGTCATCAGTCGAAAGCATAGGCGATTCCTTGTAATCGAATGGGGGGTGCACCGAGAAAATCTTTACATCGTTGCTCTGTCCGCCGCCAATCTTGTAGAGGTTGCCATAAAGGGTGCGGGTGCAGTGCTGGTCTGGGTATTTATCGATAAGTTTAAGCAGTTTCTTTTTATTAAAAACAAACGGGACATGCAGCTCATAGGATAGAGGATTGTCCACCGTTTTTATCAGCTCATCTCTGACCTCTTTGACGATTCCCGAATAAGAGCTGTTTCTGTACGCTTTCTCAAGAATCTCGATATGTTCATTTAACCCGCAGTAATAGAGAGGGGTAATCTTGTTCATCGGCTTCATAATGAAGAAGTCGTCATTAAACAGAATGAAGTTATCTGTTATCTCTTTGTTCTCCGCTGCCATGCGGAACATCGTACGCACTCTGTCCCACTTGGTTCTTCCCTCTTGTTCTACGCGCACACGTACATCGGGAGTAACGCCCTTCGGGCAGCCACCAAAGACCCAAATTCTTCGGTACGGCATATTTTTGCAAACGGAGCGTAGCGAATAGCGGAACTCCTCGTTGAAACGTCCATCCCTCACAAAATAGACGATATCCATCTTGCTTGTATCCATACTCTCATAGTACCAAAAAACCTCCCGAAGGAGGTTCTTTGTCCTTGCAAGTCGCTACGATTAGCAATACTTGAATGCGTCGAACTCGATGATAAGGCCGTATTGAGGGAAGGTAATACCCTTACCGACATAGACAGTATCAATCATACCGACGTAGAGCTTATCGCAGTCGTATGGCTTGATTTCTAGGTGGTAGCCAGGCTTTTCGAAGCTATAGCCGACGCGTGGGTCGAGGATAGCAACGTACTGCTTAGTACCATCATCGCTCCAAAGAGGATACTTGGTGCTGAAGCCAGCGCCAGAGCCAGAACCGCCATTGCCAACGGTCATCCATGGGCTGCGTTCGAGGACGACAACATCGTAACCGGTGATGCCAAGAATTTCCTTAACGCGTGGAGCCATCTGGAAGCCAGGCAAGTGCCACTGCTCGAAGGTGTTAACGCGGGTTGGCTGGAAGTTAAGGTTGAACTGGGTCTCAACGCTGCGAATCAACTCAGTACCAAATTCGCAAGTAATGAAGATGGTTGGGTTGATGTTCTCATAAGAGTGAGCGAGGTACCAGAGAGCTTCTGGAACGACACAGCGAGCGTTTTCAGCTACAGTACCGACATTATCCCAGAAGTGATTTGCGTGCTTTGCAGCGAGAGCAGCATCGACAGTCGTTGCTGGAGCAGCGATAAGGCCATCGATAACAGTGTTCCAAAGGTCCAATTCACGACCGAACTGGTATGCAGCCTTGGAGAGGGCATACTGGCGGGTGAAGAAGGACGTATCCCAGAAATCCTTGTTCTTGTCGCACATGCGGACGCCGTAAGCGTATTCGCAGTCGAAGCGGAAGCGAAGCTGTTCAAATGCTGGAAGCGTGTTGATGCATGGTACTTCGCAGTCGAGGACAAGATGGTCGTGACATTCGTCTTCGCCATTAGCTTTATATTCGAGGTTCTTGCTCTGGAATAGGCTGAATGGGTTCTGGTCCTTGAGGATGTTAACGATAAGCTCCTGACCATACTTGAGGTTGGATAGAAGCATGCCAGCGTCAATCATGCGTTCGCCGGTGAAGAATGATTCAGCAGAGGTAATCCCCTTCTTCATCATTGGCTCTTCGATAAGGTCGCGCTTGACTAGCTCACGATAGAGCGGGAACATGATGTCGTAGTCAAATA
>Ga0326511_10002108_pt1 | contig 16332 bp, 25 predicted proteins | sample 0_2496_0518_D_FD_203701 | JGI IMG/M metagenome (GOLD analysis project Ga0326511, IMG submission 203701) | Bovine rumen microbial communities from UC Davis, California, United States - 0_2496_0518 | ecosystem: Host-associated > Mammals > Digestive system > Stomach > Rumen | place: USA...
TCACAGCCAATGATGACGATTCTTCGCGAGGACATCCACTATAAAGCAAAGGGGGTGATGCGATGTTCGCCTTCAATGAGAACACTTTGGAAATGCAGTTATCTCGCGGTGATACCGTAACGCTGGAATTTCAGTTTGAGGGGGATATCCCCGATCAGAATGACGGTGTTTACTTCACAATCAAGAAGGTAACCGGGGATAAGAGTGTCAAGATCGAAAAGAAGATGACACAAATTGAAACTGATGTCTTCCAGACCGAGATCAACGCACAGGACACAAGCAATTTGCCATTCGGCAAATACACTTGGGACGTTCGTGTTTTTTACGGAGATGGGCAAGTTACTACGCCCATCCGTCCATCACCTTTTGTAGTAGCCGAGGTGGTTGGTAATGACAGATAAGCCTTACTGGGCGAGTATACAAGAAACCCCAGATGAGCATGGTGGAACTGTCCTCGACATAACCGCACTAGACACGAATGAAGACACAGTAACCCCACAAACACTTTTAAAGGGCATCACAGCGCATGATGCGCAAGGCAATCCAATTGTCGGTGAGCATTCTTGTTCAGCAGATAAGAGTGTAAAGGTTATTTCGATCAAGCAGAAATACAGGCACGTCGGATTTGTTCTGAGGCATGATACACGAAGGATTGGCCTCACAGCCGTCCGATACGGTGGCACAAGGCTTCCGTACTACGAAGGGGATTATGTTATAGACCCGAAGTTTACGGAGATTATTTTGCCGACAAATGGTCATGTCATGCGTGATGATGTCACGGTTAATTCGATTATGGTTTCAGTAACAGAGAACTTGTCAGGCGGTAACACCGTCTACATAGGAATGGAGTGATTGATATGGCAGATCCCAAATACAATTCCAAAGTCGTCCTTGCAGACGGTACAGTATTGATCGACCTTACCGCGGATACAGTTGATGCCGCGCATTTGCTTTCGGGCTACACGGCTCACGGCGCGAATGGTGCTCCGATTGCAGGCGCTTGTACATTCGACTCCGATACCTCCGATGATACTGCTCAGGTTGCAGAGGTTCTTGCTTCTAAGACTTTTCATGCTCGTGGAACGGCCTATACGGGGACAATGCCCAATCGTGGCGCTGTGACGGGTACGATCTCGACCAAAGCGCAGGAATACACGATCCCGCAAGGCTATCATGATGGCTCTGGTAAGGTCAGTATCGCGGCGGCAGAACAGGCCAAGCTGATTGCGACGAACATCCGGCAAGGTATTACCATTCTTGGTGTTGAGGGTTCTATGTCCGGTCAGGAGGACATGAACGCACAGGCGAAGAGCGCAACGCCTACGTTCACAACTCAGGTTCTTACTCCCGATACAGGGTATAACTGCCTGTCTCAGGTCACGGTAAACCCGATCACGGTAACCTATTCTGATAATGCGGCTGGTGGACAGACGGTGACGATTGGCTCTGCCGCTTAAAGGCGGTGGAATGAATGCCAAAGGCAGTAAATAAAGTCCAGCTTGCCAATGGCACAGTACTCATGGACACGAGTAGTGTGACGGTTGATGCCGAACACCTCGTGTCCGGGTACACCGCCTTGGATGCAAGTGGACAACTGATCACAGGCACAGCGGAAATCTCTGGCGGCTCTGCAATCGTAGTGACTGAAACGCCTGACTCGCATGGTGGCACGGTCATGGAGATTACGGCTGTCGATCTGTCGCAAGATACCGTAGCGCCCCAATATCTCTTGCAAGGATATACAGCGCACAATCGCATGGGTCAAGCCATCACAGGCACAGCTTCTGGCGGCGGTGGAACGATTTCTCTGCAAAGCAAGAGCGCGACACCCACTGAAAGCGAACAGACGATTACAGCCGACACAGGGTATGATGGCTTGTCTTCTGTGACTGTCGGAGCAATTTCCAAGACCTATGTCGGAAGCGACATTTCTAGGCGCTCTTCAAGCGATCTGACGGCCTCTGGAGCTACGGTAAGTGTTCCTTCAGGGTACTATGCGGAAGCGGCTTCTAAAGCTGTTTCTAGCGGTTCTGCGGCTACTCCCGCAACGACTATCACGGCGAATCCGACCATTACGGTAAGCTCCGCAGGACTGATCACAGCGACTGTCAGCGGCTCAAGAAGTATCACTCCTACAGTCTCGGCAGGATATATCTCAAGCGGCACGGCTGGCACGGTGAGTGTCAGCGGTTCTGATACTGAGCAATTGACCGTACAAGCCGCAAAAACTGTGACTCCGACCAAGTCCAGTCAGACTGCGGTGGCGGCAGGAAGATACACCACAGGGGCCGTCACGGTAGCGGCAATCCCAGCTGAGTACATAACGACTACGGATGCCACAGCCACAGCCTCGGACATCAACAGCGGCGCTACAGCGTATGTCGATGGCGTGAAGGTGACAGGCACTCAGGTTATCCAGACCTACTACACGGGAAGCTCTGCACCGTCTGCCTCTCTGGGGAATAATGGTGACATCTATCTTGAGGTGGTGAGCTGATGGCATCGGTACAAAGAAGTACATATTCTTACCCGACAGATTACACCACATCAGGAACTATTAACGGGACGCATTACAGGAATGCGATTGGCAAGGGCGCGGACACATCTGCCGTGAGTGGCAATGACTACTCAAACGGTGGCTCATCTTCAACAGCCTATATCGCATATAGCTTTGAGTTTGATATTCCCGCCTCTGCGACGATCAATTCTGTAGAGTGCCAAGTCAAGGGCCATGCAGAGAACACGTCACGCTCAACAGCCAATCTTCAGTTGTACGCCGGGACTACAGCAAAAGGTTCGGTCAGCAAGTTTACATCAACATCGGCGCAGACAGTTACACTTACAACGGGAACATGGACGCGATCTGAGATCGACAATATGACGTTGCGATTCACTATCGGCTACTATGGTGGCTTAGTGAATGGTGCGACCGTCACGGTAACATACACGTATGAGTCGGTCACCTACAAGGTCACAAGTTCAGTGAGCGGCAACGGCACGATCTCTCCGAGCGGTGAGACTAGCGTAGAGAAGGGCGAGGAGTACACGCTCACCATCACGCCGACTAATAAGACAGAGACTGTAACCGCTACCCAAGACGGCGTTGATATCACCTCTCAGCTTGTAGCGCATGGAATGGGCGGTACGCTGGGTGCAGTGCCAGCAAACGTTACAACGAATGGGATTCAGAGTGGTGAATCCTATGCTGAATATGCCGTAGGACATACCGCCGAGAGTCCGTATTCAAGCACCAGTAATATGTATGCATCCCAGTCTTCTACAGGCTATGCGGCATATTCGTTTGATTTCTCAAGCATCCCAAGCAATGCGACCATAGAGAGTATTGAGGTACGGTGCTACGGACACAGGGAATCTTCTACGATCAGTTCAACGTATGTTTCTCAATGCGTACTGTATCAAGGAAGCACAGCGATCAGCGATGAGGTGGACTTCCCTTCGACCAGCGACAGCATGATCACGGTAACGCCGACAGACTTGCCGACCCGTTCAGAGCTGGATGATGTGACCCTTCGGCACTTTGTAGGCTATTACGGCGGCTTGGTGCTGGGCATTACCTTTGAAGTCACCTACTCCACGGGTACAGGCATAGACCACTACACCTACACGTTCACGGTCAGCAGTGATACTACGATTGCCGTCACGATTGGGAGTAGCGGCAGGACGGACACGGCTTATCTGAAGATCAACGGTTCATGGGTGGCAGTCAGCAAGGTTTACAAGAAGGTTTCAGGAGCATGGGTACAGCAATCCAATCTGCAAGATGTTTTCGACACTTCGACCAAGTATGTAAAGGGGTGAGATGATTGGGCATCAGTAAAGTAATCCTTAACGGGGTGGTCAAGGTTGATCTCACCCAAGACACGGTTGATGAAACCAATCTGTTGGCTGGCGAAACCGCTACAGGCGCGGATGGCGAAGCCGTAGAAGGAGCTATAGCAAGCAAGGCTTCTGCTGACCTTACTGTCATCGGTGCGACCGTTACTGCTCCTGCTGGGTTCTACTCAGCGGCGGCAAGCAAGAGTGTTGCAACAACTACGCATCCGAATCCCACCGCATCTATCAACTCAACGACTGGTGTTGTGACAGCTTCTCATACACAGGGAACTGGCTATGTGACTGGCGGTACGACTACTGGAACGCTCAATCTAACCACTCAGGCGGCGAAAACCGTGACTCCTACCGAGAGCGAACAAACCGCAGTAGCCGCAGGACGGTACACAACTGGAGCGGTCAAAGTTGGTGCGATTAGCTCAACCTACATCGGAAGCGATATCGCCCAGAATGACTCTGATGATCTCACGGCTTCTGGGGCAACTATAACTGCTCCTGCTGGGTATTATGCGGCGGCGGCATCTAAAGCTGTCGCTTCTGGAACTGCTGGCACTCCTACTGCGACAAAGGGAACAGTCAGTAACCATTCTGTCTCCGTTACACCGTCTGTCACGAATACTACAGGCTATATCACGGGTGGAACTAAGTCTGGTACAGCAGTCACGGTGAGTGTTGCAGAACTTGAAAGTGGTACTAAGTCGATCACGGAAAACGGTACAGGGATCAGCGTTTCTGGATATTCTACGGTTGATGTGAATGTGCCGTCTTCTGGCGGCGTGACGGTTAATCCGCTAAGTGTTACACAGAATGGTACATACACTGCCCCAAGCGGAACAGCTTATAGTCCTGTTACGGTTAACGTTGAAGGCGGTGGCGGTGGTAGTACATCTGCCCCATTAAAAGATGTAAATTTTTGGGATTATGATGGAACAATACTCTACAGCTATACAGCATCTGAGTTTGAAAACATTTCGGCTTTACCAGCTAACCCAACCCACGCAGGTCTAATAGCACAGGGGTGGAATTGGACATTAGAAGAGATTAACTCACAGCTTTCTAATGTTGGTGGCACCGTTAATGTCGGTCAACTATATACTACAACTAGCGGTAAAACTGAGTTTGATGTGCTAGTAAATGAAGGCCGATACGTTAAGCTTAACGTATACATGCGTGCTGGGGACGCAGAACTGGATTGGGGCGATGGAAGCCCAATAGAAACGATAAGTGGTAGCGTCCTTCAGGAGCATACCTACCAACAAAGCGGTTTTTATACGATATCTATAAATCTATCTGAAGATGCAACAATGTATATAGGCTCAGATGCTACAACTCGTAGGCTTATTTTTAATAATATATCAGCATCAGGAAACACTGGCTATTATGGCGCAAATGGCCTTTTAAAAGCGGCAAGAATTGGACGAGGAGTTACATTCGGCAGATATGCATTTTCGTATTGTACAACGATGGAATATATCACCATCCCAGCATCTGCGACATTTGAGTATACGAATAGTACATTTATGGAATGCTATGCGTTAAAAACTTTAATTCTTCCCAAAGGGATAACGGCAATTACTGATGCTGTTTCCAAATGTTCACAGCTTAGAGCTGTTGCAATGCCATTAGGTGCTATGACCACCTTTAATACGCAGTATGCTTTTCGTGATTGTGTATCGATGACATCTGTTACGTTACAATCGGGAATTACAATAATAGCATCTTATGCTTTTGTGGCTAACGCTTCTTTAAAGTCGATTATATTGCCAGACACAGTTACAACAATTAATACTAGTGCCTTCCAGTACTGCTCAAGTTTGAAATCTATCATAATCCCAGATGGAGTAACAAGCATTGGAGCTAATGCATTCAACTACTGTCGTAATATGGAAGAATTCCACTTCCTGCCCACAACACCGCCCACGCTTGCTAATAAAAACGCATTCACCAACGTTACTTCTACTTGTGTCTTCTATGTTCCTGCGGCCTCTCTTGAAGCCTATCAAACTGCGACAAACTGGTCTACCTATGCCAGCCAAATGGTGGGTGAGTAATTTATGCTGAGAACAGAAATTCTTTCCAGAGATGACGGTGCAAACCTCATCCGCACGTATTCTGATCGTGGATTCCTTATTCAGCAGGATCAGACAGGAGTGCTGTACAGCGAGGCTGTTGATGTTGAGAACAAGGGCTACACGTACACGGAAACGGATCAGATGCCTGATGACACGCTAACCGCAGAACAAGCACTTGACATCTTGATGGGAGGTGATGGAGATGGTTGAACTTACTCGTGACATGGCTTACCGTTATCGCAGGCAAATGGAAGCCGGGGCGAGAGAGCTGGCTGACGAGGACGCGCTGTCCGTGCCGATGCTGTTCCCTCGTTGGGCGGCGGATGTTGCCTATGAGGTTGGAGACAGGGTGTATTACGATGGAGTGCTTTATAAAGTCCTCATCGCCCATACCTCGCAAGCTGACTGGACACCGGATGTCTCACCGAGCTTGTTTGCTAAAGTCTTGATTCCCGATCCAGAAGTCATTCCTGATTGGGTGCAGCCTGATTCTACCAATCCTTATATGAAAGGCGATAAAGTACGGTACAACGACAAGATTTACGAGAGCTTGATCGACAATAACATCTGGTCACCGGATACGTATCCACCGGGATGGAAAGAGGTGGCTGTGAATGAGTAAGATTCCAGTTTCTGCTCTATACTCAAATTGCGAGATGATGCTCCATGAAAAATGGGGGTACATCTGGGGAACAGCAGGAGTGCTTTGGACAGAGGCCCGACAGAAAGCCGTAGAAAACGAGATGGCGCAGAAATACGGCAGTCGCTGGATCGGACACTATGTGACTGACTGTAGCGGCGTAATGGTGTATATCTGGAAGCTCTACGGCCTCAAGATTGCACACGGATCGAACTCAATCAAGCGGCAGTCTGTCGGCCCATTATCGAATCTTCCACAGGCTGGATATGCCGCTTTTAAAGTGCGTGATGGAGATTACTACCACATAGGCATTGTCGGGGAAGACGGCAAGACAGTCTATGAAGCCCAAGGCACTATTGCAGGATTCGTCACTTCAGATGTCTCCCGTTGGGATTGTTTCGCACCGTTTAAAGATGTTTTGTATGAAGAGGGGGTGAATCCGATGCCAGACACATTCTTGTACGAAGCGAAGGTCACTACAGAATCCGGTTCTCTGAGGCTGAGAAGCAAGCCTGATACTAGCTCTCCGGTTCTTACAAACATTCCGAGAGGAACGGTTGTAAAGGTCTATGGTGACGAAAACGGTTGGTCTAGTGTGATCTATGCTGGGTACGCTGGTTTCTGTAGCGACAAGTTTTTGACTAGGCTTGATAATGAGCCTGTCGAAGCTCCGGTTGAAAAAGAAGAGTACACCATCTTACGCCGGAAGGACGGCGTAAGTGTGACCCTGGTAGGGGATTGGAAGGTCGAAAAGGGGGACGATTGACATGGAGCAGCATATACTGCAATGGGGGGACTACGCGAAGGCCATTTCGGCGATCCTCGCACTACTGGCGTTGGTACTGATCAGACCGATAAAAGCAGCCTGGAAGCAACACAAGGCCGATAAAGAGGAAGAGAAAGCTTTCCGCAAAGCTGTTTTTGCCCGATTGGACGGTATCGACTCCTCGATCAAGACTTTGGTGGATGATGTTGGAGATATGCAGTACGAGCATTTGGCACAAGCGCATGATTTTTATACCTCCCAGGGGTGGTGCCCCAGCACAACCAAGCAACAACTGTGCAACATGCATCAATCGTACAAAGCCAAGAAACGGAATCACCTTTCGGATGCTTACGAAGAAGAGATCTTAAAGCTCCGGGAGCATCCGTAACTTTTAATTAAACGCTCAAAAAGCAAAATTAATTAAAGAAAACAGGCCTTTCTTTTACTTAGAGGAGGAACGTGAAATGAAACCGATGATTGATTTGACTCCGCTTCTTCAGGCCATCATCGCGCTGGTGGCATCCCTGATCACGATTTACCTGATCCCTTGGCTGAAGAGCCGCACAAGCTCCGAACAGCAAGCGCAGATTTCAGCGGCGGTGCATATCGCCGTCTACGCTGCTGAGAAGCTCTACGGTGCTGGGCGGGGTGATGAGAAGTTCGCCTACGCGCTGGAGTACCTGAAGGCTCACGGATTTGATCTCGATGCTGAAACGCTGAAAGGACAGATCAATGCCGCCATCAAGGAGATGGAGCAGATGGACGCTGACGTCTTGGAGCTGCCAGAACCTGAAGCGGAGTAACACACGAATAGTAAGAGCCCTGGCTGGGTGGAAACCACTCAACCAGGGCTCTTTTTCTGGCAACTTTTTGGCAACTTTTTTCTGAACACGGGTGAACACCCGTGGACAATTATTCAGCTATTACGTCACTTTTTGACCCCTGGTATTCGTCTTCCGGCATCTATCACATTGCATTGGGCACCCTATTTTTTCTAATAATAATTATAAAATTTAGACCTTCAAAATTTGTTCTGGCAACCTTTTGGCAACTTTTGTTTTTTCGCGCAGGATTGAAGACAGCTTTGTCGGCCTAAAATCGTCTTCCAACATTTGATGCTGAATGTGTGTATACACTCCGATAGTTGTTCCATAGGAAGCATGCCCGACGATAGACATAATATACTCTGGGCGAAGTTCCGCCTGGACACAACTCGTTACGTAGTGATGCCGGAAATAATGGGGGCTGAACCACGGATGCGTATTCATCCAATAGTTCGCGCTGCTTTTCTTTGGGTCCCGCAGATCGTAGTATCCGCACTCGTAAAACAGTCTGCTCATCAGTCGCTTGGACGCGTCGTTCGAGCAGAAGTCAGGAGCGTTTGTGACAACGTAGTTCTTTGGTAGTCCACGGTTCGCTTTTAACCAGACCATGAGGGGTTCAGGAATGGGAATATAACGATTTGAGGCTCTTGTTTTCAACGCGCCTATCTGCCTCGGTGAGGCGTGATCATCCAGGTCACGCTGAATGTGGATCAGACCTTTCTGCCAGAGGACATCCTCCCAGCGCAGGCCAAGTGCCTCTCCGATCCGTACACCGGTGAAGTACAGGATATATACGAGCGCCTGGTGCATCCCACCAAGCTTCTCCGCCTCGGCAAGGATACGTTCCTCTTCGGCCACGGTAAAGGGCCGTTTTTCTTTTATCTGCCTGGCCGTGGGTTTCGTAAGCAGCACTGACGGGTCCGCATGGATTATGCCTTCCGCGATACCGTACTTGCAGGTATTCGTGAGGATGGATTTGATAACGATAGCATGGTTAGCGTTCATTCCGTCGGCCTGATTCAGGCAGGCCTGCAAATCCTTCCTTGTGACGGCATGACTGAGTTTTTTCGCGGGGAAGAAGGGCAAGACGTAAATGCGAAGGATAGTGCTCCATATACGGAGCGTACCCTGGGTCTTAATGCGGGGCTTCTTCACAACGTCCCACCATTCCCGAATGAGATCGACGAACGGCATGTCCTCCCGCCGGGGACCGTTGACGTACTCTTCCTTTACACGCCGCTTCTCGTCTTCAAGCTCACGCTTGGTCTTAGCCGACACCCAGACAGGCTTATCCAGCCCAGGAATGACTACCTTGGCCCGATAGCGTTTGTCGGCTTTGTCGATCAATCTCTTCCTCTGGGGCATTGTCATGCCTCCTCATTTTCCGTGTTAGGTCTAGCCTTTCCTCGTTCTCCGGCTGGCGTCAGTATCTGGCGACCAGCTTTTTCATTTACGGCCTCTGTCAGGTATGCCGCTACAGACATTCCGAGGGACTCAGCCTCCGCAGCGATGAGCGCACGCTCTCCTTTGCGGACACGGAAACGGACCTCCTCCAGGTTCTCCTTGATGTACCGTTTTGTCCATTCGTTTTGTTTCGCTGAGTATTTTGACACCGGATTCACCTCCTTTGGGACAGTATATCATTTTGTTGTTATGATGCGCAATAGTATATACCGCACATCTATTGCGCATCATATTTGTCACATATTTCGGGATTGATCTATTGCGCATCATAGTATATACTTTAGCCACAGCAAGGGAACAACGACCTGAAAGGAGAAATCAAAATGATGAACATCGAAGCAAAGATCAAGGAGCTCCAGGAGTACAAGAGGATGAAGGACGAGCTCGACACGATGATCGAATCCATCCAGGATGAGATCAAGGCCCAGATGGGGGATGAGGAGACTTTGGTTGCCGGGGCTTTCAAGGTGACTTGGAAGACCGTGAGCCAGAGTCGCCTTGACACCGCGGCGCTGAAGAAGGCCATGCCGGAAGTAGCAGCCCAGTTCACCAGGACCATTCAGACCCGACCGTTTAAAGTAGCCTGACGTGAGTCAGGCTTTTCTTTTTATATCGCGTACTCCAGATAGTTGGGATCCTCGTTTTCCCCATTCTGAATGTGCCGTAGTTCATGGACTACGGTTTCTCTGTTTTTCATGATCCCTTGGCGGGAATTTACAACGACGATGTACGTGCCTTCATCATCATGGAATGAGAAGCCGTCAACGTGTTCGGGCAGGTCAAGTTCACGGATGATAATACCATTGCTGGACACATAATCTTCTAAGGTCAATCTCCATCTCTCTCTTTCAAAATCTTGTCAGCCATCAAAATCATAAAATCGACGTCTTCAGAAGTCATTTTTGAGGAGCGCTTGAATAGCAAACCGAGCCTGGGGTTCTGGTGAAGGGCTTCGAGGACGTCATAATCCTCCTGATCAATCTTATCCTTCGGCATGTCGATCTTGATGTCGCCCATCATCACGGCCCATTCGAAGGCCTCTTCAAGGTCACCGTGCGCTTCTTCAAGCATCTGCGGGGTGACCATGGCACGCATCTCTTCTTCGGTTTTTAACAGACGTTCTTCGGGTATACCTAGTTTTTTAGCCCACTCCTGCATAGTGGCTATTTTCGGGTTCCGCTGTCCAAGCTCGTAGCGGCTGATAACTTGTTTACTGGTACCGAGTTTATTGGCTAAGTCTTCCTGGCTCCATCCTCTCTTTAATCGAAATTCCCGGAGCACGTCTGAAAATTTACCCACCTCAGTCACCTCCTTGTTGACAGCATACCACTGTTCGTCACCATTTGCAAGACAAAATATTAAGAAAATTAAAAAGTGGATCCGGGTTTTCTTTTAAGTAAAAGAAAAATTGATCATCCGTCACCGAACGGATGTTAAGATTTTGTTAAATCACACTTTCTGGTCGCACAACTGGTTGACAGGATTTTGAGCGTGTGCTAAACTAACGCCGTCACCGAACGAATGACCCGAACAAAAAACGAAAGGAGGAAGGCATAGCAGATGACAACCTTAACAGAACTGCGCGAATTAATTCGATCGCAGTACGGCACGGAATCAGCGTTTGCGAAGAGGCTCGGAATGACCAAGCAGGCCTTGAGCCGGTACTTGAACGGTCAGACACGACCGTCAATTGGCGTAATCTCGCAAATGGTGGAGGCGACAGGTCTTTCCGCTGAGACACTGATCCATATTTTTTTAGCCTCGTGGTCACCGAACGGATGTAGAAGCTGACAAAAGGAGACAAAACATGCCGAAACTGACAATCGCGCTGCCCCAGGACGTCTACGACTGGGCAGTGGAAAAAGCCGAAGAAGACTACCGTACCACCGAAGAATGGTGCTCTGTACTTATCAGAAAAGCGTACCCCGGACGAACTAGCCTGCCAACACCGGAAGAGGCCGCACCGATTTTTTGCCAACCCGGCAAAAAGAAGACGGGCGAGTATCTGAGGAAGCTTCGCAAGAGCAAGAAATTAACCCAGCAGGAACTCTCCAGGGCGCTCGGTATCAGTTGCGCTGCCGTTGCAATGTTTGAGACAGGCAAACGGATCCCTTGTGACCGAGTAAAGGCAAAATACGCCGCTTTCTTTGAGCAGTCAATTGCTGAAATATTCTACGGACCGGAGGTCATGCCAGCATGAGAATCAGCCTGAACACTGATGCACTGAAAACCATCTTCACCAAGGTCAGCAAGTTCTGCGATGACAAGCGCTCCGCTAGACCTATCCTGCGCTGCGTACACCTTGAGTTTGAGAACAACACCTGCACTGCCATCGCCCTGAACGGCTACATCCTCTGCCAGTACAAAACCCACTGCGGGATTATTGAGGGTGAAGGCAAGATCACCCTAAACGTCCTGCCGGACAAGCTGATGAAGTTCACCTCACCGATTGTCGAGCTCAACGACGAAATCGACGGATTCCTTCAGATTTCTGCCTTCGGGGCGAAGCAGTTGTTCCCGATCATCGACGAGCCGTACATCGAATGGGAGAAGGTCATCCCTACGGAACGTGACTGGAGTATCGACTTGAGTATCGACGCGCCAAGGTACATCGCCTTCGACCCTTCCTACCTGAAGCCGCTCGTTGAGATCGCCGGGAAAGAGACGATTCGAATGAAGTTTGGCAGACCGACAGACGCGGCGTGGTGCGCGATTGGTAATGATCTTCGGGTGCTGATCCTGCCGGTCCGGCTAAACCAGGATGCCTTCAACTACTGATCGTTTTGGGGTACTGGTATGCAGGGCAAGCGCGAAAGGCAAAATCACGTTTCTGAGAAACGAATGGGAGGAGATCATCCAGGATGGCATCGCAAGGACTGACGCTGACCGTAGACCCGCAAGGGCTGCGGGACGTGATCGACGGTCTGCTGAGTGGAAACCGCATCGTGCGGATGACGACGCAGTACGGAGAGACGGTTCCGATTTCAAAAGCGGCGAGGATGCTGAACCGCAGCCGGACGACGGTGTACTCGATGATTAAAGATGGACGGCTCCGGTCAGCCGACGGTCAGGTGGACGTGGTGTCCATCGCGGAATACCTGGAGGACCCGCACACCGCGGATCAGGTAGCCAGATTCAAAGGGAGGTACAGAGCATGATCATTGTTTGGGGCTCGATGATCCTGTTGTGCATGGCGCTCGTCATGATGATCTGCGCGTTCGAGGACCTGGCACGGCAGGCCGTCACAGGAAAGCCGCCGGAACCGAAGCCGATTCCCATGCCGTCCGCGAAGCTGGCCTACGCCGACTACCGCCGACTGATTAAAGCCGAACGGCGTTACAAGCTTCAGAGGAGGTGGGGGCCTTGATTGTAAACAAAAAGCTCCGCTGATGTTGCCGCATCAACAGAGCTACGAGATTTCAACCAAAGACAGTATAGCAGACAACAAGGAGAAAAACAAGTGAACAGACCCTATCGATTTGAGAAAGACCTGGACCGTCGTTACGACGACCTCACCGAGCAGGTTGAGGACATCAAAGGGATGGAAAAGCATCTCGGAGGGGCCATCGACACGGCTGAAGAGATGGAAAAGAGCTACCCGGCGTTCAACGGTGTCCCTGGCCTGCTGAGAGGCGTGCTGTCGGACATCGCCGACGAACGGGCGCGACTGGAACAGATGTGCGATGACATGTGGACTGAGATGACTTTGAGGGGAGACGTGTGATGAGAATCGAGTTTGTTGGTACCTACGAGGAGTGCCGGATTGAGGCGGAGAAGCTGTTCGGCTTTACCTCCAGTCCGGCGAAAGTAAAGGCTAAGAAGGAAAAGGTTCCGGAAGTTCCTGAAACAGTTGAGGAACCTCCGAAAGAAGCCGTAGAAACGCCTTCTGAGCCTGCCACAACGCAGGTAGAAGAAGTACTCGCTGAGGCGCCTGAAGCCCCTCAGAACGAGCCTGAGAGCAAACCTGAGGCATCAGAGACTGGAGAGGTTCCGCTGACGCTGAAGGAGGTGCGTGAGCGTATGAACAACCTGCGTCAGGCCTGCGGTGTGGAGGCCGTAAAGGGTGTCCTGCGGGAGATCGGATACGGCAAGGTCACGGATGTTCCGGCTGACAAGTACGCCGAGATGATGGTGCTTGCTGACGCTGCGGAGGCCGGTTATGGCTCCAACTAACCATGCGTTACTCGGCGCGTCCTCCGCCCATCGCTGGCTGCTCTGTACGCCTTCTGCTGTCCTTGAAACCCGTTTCCCCGACACGACCAGTGAGGCGGCGAAGGAGGGCACGCTGGCACACAGCATTGTCGAAACCAAGCTTTCACGCCTGATTAAAGGTAAGAGCCGGGGCAAGGCTACCAGGGTGCAGCTGAACGACCCGCTCTACACTCCGGCGATGGAAGATCATTGCGACTCCTACGTGGATTTCGTTGAAGAGCTCTTCAACGGAGCCAAGCGCAAGACCAAAGACGCGCTGCTCTGTAGCGAGATGCGCGTGGACTTCTCCAGATGGGTGCCTGGAGGATTCGGTACGACCGACACCACCATCATCGCCGACGACACACTGACCGTCGTGGACTACAAATACGGCAAAGGCCATCTGGTCGAGGCGAGGGAGAACCCGCAGCTTCGACTGTACGCCCTCGGTGCGCTGGAGGAATTCGGGCCGCTCTATGACATCCAGAACGTCCGCACCTACATCGTGCAACCCCGCAAGGACAGCATCACCTCTGAAGACCTGACCACGGACGAGCTTCTCACCTGGGCTGAGAACTACGTCAAGCCCCGTGCAGAGCTTGCTGCAAAAGGGCTGGGAGAGAAGGTCCCTGGAGCAGAGCAGTGCCTGTTCTGCCGGGCCAAGAGCGTCTGTGTCGCACGGATCAGCCAGCTGATCTCGCTGATGCAGTATCAGTTCAAGAACCCCGACATCCTGTCTCCGGAGGAGATTGCGGCGATTATTCCCTACGCCGAGGCACTGGCCTCCTGGTCAAAAGGCGTCAAGGACTACGCGCTGGCACACGCTGTCGATGGGGAGGAATTCCCCGGCTACAAGTTAGTGCAGGGGCGTAGCAACCGAAAGATCACCGACGACCATGCGGCCATTGAAGCCCTGCTGAAAGCGGGGTGCGACCTCGACAAAATCGTCCGGCTCAAGAGCCTGACAGACCTGGAGGGTTATCTCTCTAAGGACGTGGTATCCAAGGTGCTCGGCGACCTGATTGTCAAGCCTGAGGGCAAGCCCACCCTGGTACCTGAATCTGACAAACGTGAACCCGTCAAAACTGTAGAACCAGTTGAACTGTTTGATATGGAGGAAAACAAATGAGCACACAGATTAAAACCGGCCTCGTCCGTCTCTCCTACGCTTCCGTCTGGGAGCCGCGTGTCATCGCCAACAACCCGAACAGCAAGCCGAAGTATTCCTGCTCCCTGATCATTCCGAAGAGCGACAAGGTCACGATCAACGCCATCAACCGCGCCATCGACGAGGCGCTCCAGAACGGCATCGGCAAGTTCGGCGGCAAGATCCCGAACAAGGCCACGCTCAAACTGCCCCTGCGCGACGGCGATGTGGACCGTGAAGGCGATCCTGCCTACGAGAACTGCTACTTCATCAATACGACTGCCAATGAGGACCACCCGCCGCAGATCGTCAATAACCTGCGTCAGCCTATCTTCGACCACTCCGAGGTCTATTCCGGCTGCTACGCGAAGGTGATCATCAACTTCTACGCCTTCAACGTCCAGGGCAACCGCGGCGTGGCCTGCGGACTCCAGGCTATCCAGAAGATTCGCGACGGCGAACCGCTGGGCTCTCACCTCGATGTGAACAGCGTCTTCGATGTCGAGGACGACGGAGACGATTTGGGGCTGTAAGAGATGGCTGATAAACGCATTCTTTCGGTGGACCTGGAGACGTATAGCTCGGTACCCCTGGGAGACTGCGGCGTGTATCGCTACTGCGAGAGCCCTGATTTCGAGATTCTTCTGCTGGGCTACGCCTACGACGACGAGCCCGTGCAGGTGATCGACCTGACGAGGGAGGAGATTCCTTCCTCCCTCCGTCAGGACATCCTGCACAACCCCGACGTGGTGAAGTCCGGCTGGAACGTAAGCTTCGAAATCACCTGCTTCTCCAGGTACTTCGGGCAAAAGATCGACCCCGCCGAGTGGTCCGACACCATGATCATGGCCGCGGAGCTTGGCCTGCCTCGTTCCCTTAAGGACGTCGGTATCGCCTTAAATCTTGGGCATGATGAGGTGAAAGACCGCAGGGGCAAAGCACTGATCCGGTACTTCTCCGTTCCTTGCGCACCTACAAAAGCAAACAACGGCAGGACCCGAAATTACCCAACAGACGACCCTGATAAATGGGCCGAGTACATCGAGTACAACCGCCAGGACGTCGTGGCTGAACGGGCTATCCGCAAGAAGATTTCCGGTTATCCACTCGAAAAGTCGGAGCAAACTGCATGGGTATTCGACCAGGGAATCAACTCCAGAGGCGTGCTGTGCGACCGTAAGCTGGCCGAGCAGGCCGTCCGAATGAGCAATGAGCACACTGAAGCGCTCATGCAGGAGCTTAAGGGAATCACTGGTTTGGAGAACCCGAACAGCCTGATTCAGCTGAAGAGCTGGCTGGGCATGGAAGGTCCTCTGGATAAAGCGGCGGTAGCCGATTTGCTTGAGAAAGAGACGGACCCGCAGAAGCGCAGGGTG
>Ga0326511_10002109_pt1 | contig 16328 bp, 15 predicted proteins | sample 0_2496_0518_D_FD_203701 | JGI IMG/M metagenome (GOLD analysis project Ga0326511, IMG submission 203701) | Bovine rumen microbial communities from UC Davis, California, United States - 0_2496_0518 | ecosystem: Host-associated > Mammals > Digestive system > Stomach > Rumen | place: USA...
ACGTGATGACTACCGTAGGAAGCGGTGAGATGCCCAATGCCTACCAGATACCTATCGTGAACAGGTTTGTCAACAGTCCTTGGGAGCGTGACAACTCAGGAGCGCTGGGTGAGGACTACTGGCAGCTCATCAACGACAATGACGAGTTCCTGCATAATATCAGCAAGAAGAGAAAGCGCGCTAAAGACGGAGATGCTGAGGCTCAAAAGAAGCTCGATGAGCTGATGAAGAGTGATGACTACAAGCGTAGCCTTGTCATCAACCAGTACAAGAAACTGATAGATAACCTACGTAAACAGGAAGCTGAGGCTAGCGACAAGGAAGAGCGCGCCCGCATCAAACAAGGCATATCGTTCTACAAGAATGGACTGATGAAGGAGATAGCTGACATCGACAAAGGCAAGGACCCCTTCGAGAATGCTAAGATGGAGTTCGACAACAGCTATGATGCAGAGTATCGCAAGGGTATCGCCCTACGTATCGCTAAGGAGGCAGGAGCCGATAGAGACCCGTATGGTAACAAACCAACCAGTGACCCTGCCCGTCTGTACCAGCAGCTACGCACAGCCGATGATGTCTATGAGGATGCCAAGTTTGCAGCCTACCAGTCACAGCTCAAAGAGCAGGGCAACGAGGCCCTGGCTGACGAGGTAAGCAAGGCGCGCGCAGAGTTGCACAGGGAAACGCAGTATCTTGAAGAGGGCTATCCCGATGACAATGCAGCCATCATGGAAGATATCCGCACCGAGAGACGTAGGCTGATGAGTGTGTATGGCATCAGGTAACCGATAAAAAAGAGCACGATAACGTTATGACTAATTTTGCAACAAAATAGCAGATATGGCACAGGAAGTACTATTATCAATGAAGAAGGTGCGCCCCCAGACCACCGTAGACAGCGTACAGGAGTCGCGCAAGTACAGTGGGCGCAGAGCCTTTGACGTGCTGTTGGAAGCCCAGCAGTGCTGGGATAGCATGAGCCGTTTCCGTAGGGACCGTGAGCGTAACAAGCGTTATACCTATGGCGACCAGTGGGGAGACATCATCACTGTTGACGGAGAGCAGATGACGGAGGAAGAGTATATCAAGAGCCAGGGCAGTGTGCCCCTGAAGAACAACCTTACCCGTCGTCTTGTCCGTAACGTCCTTGGTGTGTATCGCTCACAGGGCAAGGAACCCATCTGTACTGCGAGAGACCGTGACGAACAGAAGATTGGCGAGACGATGAGCATCATCCTGCAGTGTGTCATGCAGATGAACAGGATGAGTGAGATACATGCTCGCAGCTTTGAAGAATTCCTTATCAGTGGCTTCGTGGTACATCGTAAGTGGTTCGGATGGAACAGCCATAATAATAAGGTGGACTGTTGGACGGACTATGTGCAGCCAAACAACTTCTTCATCGACAGCAACATGCGCGACTTTCGAGGATGGGACTGTTCGATGGTTGGCGAAGTACATGAGATACCTTTCGGAAAGCTGGCAGAGCAGTTTGCCAAGACTCCCGAAGACTATGAGAAGCTGAGACGCATCTATCATGAGGCAGCAGACCGCAGGGCGATCCAGCGCGCCTATGAGCAGTTCGGATTCAGCCGTATCCATAACTACGACTTCCTGTTTGTCAGCGACCCCCGTCTGTGCAGAGTCATCGAGGTATGGCGCAAGGAGCAGAAGGCTCGTTACCGCTGTCATGACTATAACAATGGCGAGGTCTTTAAGGTTGACGCAGAAGACTACCAGGAGCTGGTAGAGGACGTTAACCAGTCGCGCTTGCAGCGTGGTTTTGCAGCAGGCATGGCACTGGAGGACATTCCGCTTATCAAGGCAGAGTGGTTCGTCGATGACTACTGGTACTATTACTACCTGACACCATTCGGAGATATTCTTGACGAGGGAGAGACACCTTACAAGCACAAGAGCCATCCGTATGTTTTCAAGGCATATCCCTTCATTGACGGAGAGATACACAGCTTTGTGGCTGACGTGCTGGACCAGCAGCGTTATACCAACCGTCTTATCACGATGTACGACTGGATAATGAGAGCCAGCGCAAAAGGTGTGCTGATGGTTCCTGAACAGGCACTGGAAGGATGCAGCATGAGCATTGACGATATTGCAGACGAGTGGACGCGCTTCAATGGTGTCATCGTATATAAGGCCAAACAGGGCATCAACCCGCCACAGCAGATTGCCAACAACTCTACTAACATCGGTATCAACGAGCTGTTGCAGCTGCAGTTGAAGTTCTTTGAGGACATCAGTGGTGTGCATGGAGCCTTGCAGGGTAGGGAAGGAGTCAGTGGTACCAGCGGTGCACTGTACCAGCAACAGCAGCAGAACGCTGCAACATCATTGCTGGACTTGCTGGACTCATTCTCTATGTTCGTAGTGGACGGAGCCTACAAGGACGTGAAGAACATACAGCAGTTCTACGACACCAAGCGCGTGTTCAATATTGCAGGGCGCTCAGGACAGACCACAGAGTACGACCCAGAGAAGATGCAGGACGTGGAGCTGGATTTGAGCATCACGGAAAGCACATCTACGGCAGCATACAGAGACTTCGCCAACGAGTTCCTGATGAAGATATGGGAGCAGGGGCAGATTTCCCTGGAGCAGATGCTGGAAGTTGGCAAGTTCCCATTTGGCGACCAGTTGCTGCAGAGTGTCAAGGCACAGAAAGAGCAGCTGGAACAGGGACAGGTACCCGACGCATTGTCACCACAGCTACAGCAGCAGGTGGCACAGGGAGCCAACCAGCAGGCCGTCGACCAGCTATATGGTGCCATGCGCAAAGTGGCATAAGAGATATACCGACTCCGTGTCGGCTTCTGATCAATCCTCTTGTAATGTTATGTCGAGGGCAGTTACTTACAACTGCCCTTTCTTTTTGTCCTTCCCCCATGTACATGGTATGTAGCCAGTGGGTCATGGGAGAGCGTGGCAATACCCGTAAGGTCAGCCTTTTGCTCCTTTTTTGTTCCGCTTTGCATCTTTCTTCCTCATTTTTTCAGCTTTTCGCCAGGTGGTAATCCATTCGTAGTATTTCTCAGCCCTTTCCTTGCGGACGATAGCGGGCATCCTGTCCGTGCCGTTGGCATAGGGTGTGTGATAGAAGCACTCACTACGTAGCTGGTTAAGCGTTACGTCCTGTGAGATGTAGTGCTTTCGCTTCAACAGACGGAAGTTCTTACGGTCCATGATGACGAGCTTGCCATCGAGTGACGGCATGACATAGTAGCGGTCACCATCCTTGGCATGATGCTCGTCGGCTGTGTTCACTGCTTCGCGTAGGCGAAGATAATCTCTGAAATGTTGGATGAAATTATACATAATACAATATTTAAGAATTTATACTGGATTGCTTTGTAGCAATATATTAGCTTATTGTGGCAGCGGAAACCGCTTTTTTCTTTGTCCTACGTGACTTGATGCGTCGTGGTACGATGGTAGGCAGTGGCATCTCATAGAAGCAGATATGCAGACCGATGGCCCTTGTCATCAGCAGGTCGTCATGCTTTCCAGCGATAGCACCAAAGGCACCATTCTGTTTCTTCTCATAGGTAAGGTATTCATCGATGCAGCGACGGTCACGTTCTACATACAACGTCTCGCGGATGACCTTTACCAGTGTGGAGATGATGACAGGCTTCGTAGCCACGTTGGTATGGAAACCGTATTTCTTTGGAGCACCCTCCGCGATTTCCTCAGGAGACTGCTTACGCTCATAGAGATTGGGATATACGTCCTTTATCTGGTTGAGGATGAAAGCAGCCTGGTCGCCATCGACTGTGCGGTCCTTGTCTTTCGTCTCCAAGGTGTTGGACTCGATGACCAGCAGGGCATCGTCATAGAACGCTGCTATCTGTGCAGCCTTCCATGCCAGCAGGTCGTGGTCGATATGTCCGTACCACTGGGCTACGACAGTAGGCTTGTCGCCATCCATCATATACAGACGGTCAAATACCACAATGACAGACCAGTCTGCCTTTCGTGAGCGTCCTCCAATATCCACTACAACAAGGTAGCGGTTCATGACCTTCTCATCCTGTTCAACCTCAGGGAGTGCCCATATCCATAGCAAGCCCTGATGGTCCTCACGGAAGCGCAGCTCTTTGAGTGCATCCTTACCCTCGTCTCCCTTGGCATATACATCGCCCACATACTTGGGAACCTTGCAGAATGGCTTAAGACGGTTGACAAGGTATTTGTCGAAGACGCGAGCACCAGAGTGTACGAAAGCCTCTTCGTCATCAGATGGATACTCGGAAGCCATGTCTCCATGGTCGGTGTACTTGGAGCGCTCCAGGATATACCAGTAGATAGCCTCCAGCGTAGCACCCTGCTCCCACAGCCACCAGAGATACCTTCCCGACTCTTCACGGTTGGACTTGGTATTACCATTGTTACGGTTGTCATACAGCCATGTGGCAAAGGCAGCGATAGGAGAAGCAGCTTTGATATACTTGCAGCCCTCCCACTCAGACGTGATGGTAGTGGCATACTGCTCAATCTCATACCATGCAATGAACAGCGCCTCGAACTGGGAGCGCCCAGCCTTGGCATCATCGTATTCTATCTGGAAGAAGTTGCCGACACCGTTTGCCGTAGACTCATAGACTATCATGGTATACGGTTTCAGCAGGATACCAGAGCATGCAGAGCGCACGATCTGTTCAGGAGTCTTGCCGTCCGTCTTCTTCCATAATGCCACCTCAGAGCAGTGTACCAGGTTATAGTCGCCACCACGTGCCGACTCAGGACGTTCGGCAGAGCCTATCTTTATCTTGCAGTTTCGTGCTGGTATGCGGTGTATGTTCCCTGAGTTGCCGACACCGACCATCTTGCGCTCGTTGGCATCGTAGGACTCGCCCATCTTGTAGAGGTATTCGATAGGATACTCGTTGATGAGCTTGTCGAACATGTCCTTGATTTCGTTGGCAGTATCCTTCACATGAGCTACGATGATGCTGTTGAGGCCTACCTTGTGGACGAGCTGGAGCCATGCCATGTAAATCTGCGTAGCTGTAGAGCCACCCCACTGACGTGCTTTCAGAAGGATGAGGCGGATGGGCTTACCCTTCAAGCGCATCTTTTCATAGCGCATGATAAGCTTACGCTGAGGACGGTTCAGTCGGAAATGAATGTCCTCGCCACCACCTTTCTGCTTAATCATTGCCTCCATGGCAGCCCAGAAGGCAAAGTCATGACGGAAGCGGATACGCGTCCATTGCTCTATGATTTTCAGTCTGTCGGAGTCGTTGAAGCGCCCAGCACCCAGACTGGCATGGAAAGCCTTGATAGAACCAGCTTCCACAATCTGCTTGACCATGGGAACAGCCATCATACGACGCGGTATCCACTGCGTCTTGATGGGGAAGTCCTTGATAGTTACCTTAACGCGCTCGCCCAGCGAACCCTCGCCAGTGATGGGATTGAACTTCGCATTGATCTCGTCATTGCGCCTGTCATTCTCCTTCAAGAGTTCGAGGATATGCAGGGGTGTAACGATGGGAGCTACCTTTGCCTTTGTTGCCATGGAGCAGGAGAGTAAAGGAAGCCGACCATCAGCCCGACGACATAGCTGTATATATGTAAGGTGTTGTCAGGAAACGCTATCGTGATGCCATAGTGCAGAAAGATGAATGGAAGGAGATAGGTAAAGGCAATGAAGCCAGCTATCCACAGATGGAAGAACAGCTTACGACACGTGAGCCATGACACCTGACCGAGCAGACAGAAGCATACGGCAGAGAGTCCGACTGTTGGTGTTCCTGTAGTGAAAGGATAGGTTACCGCCACGGCATAGGCTATCAGCAACCGAGATAGAGAAAGCGGATAGATAAAGACCACCGAGAGCAAGCACCAGCAGTTGACAAGGCAGTGGATGATACCAGCATGAAAGAAGGAATAGGCGAGACGAGCCAGTAGCGTACAGCCCGACATGATGCCTACGTGCTGTAAGAGCTGTGCGGACTGTTGCCGTGACAGGACAACATACTGGACAGCGGAGATGATGATGCAGATAGCGCTTACAACAAGTGCCGTAGCCTTCGTTTCCTCTCTTCGTACCATTTCTCCTTCGCCTTACATATTATAACCTTCGCTGAGCCTGGTGTGAGGTAGAACTTAGGTGCAGGTTGCCGTACCACACGGAAGCATGCCTCATAGACCGTCATGTTAGGATGCTCACTACGCAGCTTCACGACACGGGAGCATATCTCCAGAAACATCTCTTTCTTGTTGGCTATCATCTTCCCAAGGTCGTCACCCCTCAGCATAGAAGCCACCACAATAGCAGCCCTTTCCTCTGACACCCAGAAGCGCGATGACGGTCTTTCCACCACTTCCCTGTAAATGTCTGGCATAGAGATATGTACAGACTGGTCGAGAAGAAGGTGGTAGTTTCGCATCAGGTCGTCATTGCGTTCTTTCTCACACTCGAACTTGGAGCCTTTGTATTTCATCGGATGTCGTGGACTGTTATTAGGTGGTACTTGCCTTACAAAGTTACGAAATAGTGTTGTTAACGGATAAAAGAAAAAAGCGGTTTTTTGTATATATATTTGTGGCGGATTTAATTGAAAAACTATGGCAGAAGCTGAAAATCAGAAAGTTAAAACGAAGCGCGAACTGATGCGCGAGCGTTTGCAGAGCCGTTATCCAGATGCTAATTTGGATGACGATGAAATCTTGAACGGTCTAATTCTCGACGATTACGACAAATACGACAGCGACCTGCAAGGCTATCAGGAGCGCGAGCAGTCTTTCGCAGATTTGTTCAGCCGTGACCCACGCAGTGCCAGTTTCCTGACCTCATGGCGCAACGGCAGCAACCCCGTCGTTGAGCTGGTCCGTCAGTTTGGTACCGACATCAAGGATGCCATCGATGACCCTGAGCGCCAGGAAGAGATTGCTGCAGCCAACGAAGAGTTTGTAAAGCGTGTCGCCAAGGAGAAAGAACTGGATGATGCATACCAGGCTAACCTTGCCGAGTCTCTTGCAGCCATCGAGAAGCTACAGAGCGAGAACGGCATTACAGACGAACAGGTAGATGAGGCTTTCACTTTGCTGATGACCATCATCAGAGACGGTATCATGGGTAAGTTCACACCAGAGACCATCGACATGGCAATGAAAGCCATCCATCACGACTCCGATGTGGCAGCAGCCGAGCATGAAGGCGAGGTACGCGGAAAGAACGGAAAGATAGAAGAGCAATTGCGTAAGAGCAAGAAGGGCGACGGCATGCCTAACCTGGACGGAAAGAACGGTGGCAATGGCAGTGCGAAACCACGTAAGAGTCTTGGCGCTCTTGACAATTTCGGAGACAACAACAAGAATATCTGGGAGCGTGGCAATGAGAAGCGCACACCAAGAGGTTAATCAATTTTACCATATTCAACAACTTTAAAAACAAAACCACATGAAGAAAAGTATTTCAAGCATGATGATGAGCTTTATGCTCACATTGTTTGCGCTCCTGTTGGGAGCTAGCTCAGGTGTGATGGTGGCTGATGCCTCCAACCTCCCCGATGCAGGTGTTACCACAGGTGGTGACGGTGGAAACGGTGGCAGCCCTGCAGGTATTGCCACGGAGACAGGTGGTCGTCAGGAAGGCGATCCAGAATTCTACACAAAGGACATCGACCAGCGTATCATCAAGATTCGCCCGATGGCAACCCCAATCGACCAGATTTCACGTTATGCCAAGGCACAGAAGTCTGACTCCTTTGAGGTTAAGTATTACTCTGTAGGCACTCGTCCTATCAAATGCTCTACCACAGCTGCCGTAGCTGCTCAGGCTAGTGGTGCCAGTGTTGAGCTTCCCGTTGACGATGCCAACATGTTCACTCTCGACGATACCATCCGCGTGGTAGGTGTAAAGGGTAAGTTCAACGACAAGGGTGTTGCCTATGACGAGAACGATGAGAACACCCCCGACCTGGTACTTTGTGTATGCGGACGTAACGAGTCTACCTCTATGCCAGTTGTTTACGCTGTAAACGGTAACAAGGACAGCAATGGCGCTACCATCTATCTGCCAGCCATCCCCAAGGGAACAACGCTGGTACGCATGGGTAAGGCCTGCGGTGAGCTTGACGTACAGACTGGTCGCTTCAACAACCTGCCAACAGCTGAAATCCAGTACTGCCAGAACTTCATGATTCAGATCGAGCAGTCTAAGTTCGACGAGATTGCAGCCAAGGAAGTTGACTGGACATTCAGCGACATCGAGGAAGACGGTATCTATGATATGCGCCTTGCACAGGAGAACACCTACCTGTTCGGTGTTAAGAACGTCATCTACCATCCCACCAAGGACGGCATGGCAACATGGTTCACTGGCGGTATCTGGTACATGGCAGGTAAGGACATCGAGGTAGGCGAGTGGGATTCTACAGAGCAGAAGGCCGTCATCACTGACGACAACCTGGTAGACATCTGTAAGGACCTGTTCGTAGGTACTGGCATCGGCAACAAGCGTAAGATTCTGTTCTGCGGTAGCGACATGCTCAGCGCATTCTCTAAGATTAAGAGTGAGAAGTTCCGCTTGAAGGATACCGTAGAGGTATGGAACCTGAAGTTCAAGAGCTGGGACACCGACTTTGGAGAGGTGCTTACCATCCATCACGAGCTGCTTGATGCCAACGGCATGAGTGACTGTGGCTTCGCAATGGACCCCGAATACCTGACGAAGAAGACTCACGTAAGCTGGGGACGCAACGTACTCGACCTGAAGAAGGCTGGTATCCGCAATACCCACGCTGTAGTACTGCAGGAGGTAAGCTGTCTGTATCTGCGCTACGCAAAGGCACATGCACGTCTGCGCCTCGCCTCTGCTGCATAGTCAATCATTTCATCATAAATTTCAATCAAAAGGGGAGCGAGAGGGTTGACCGCTCGCTCCTTTTTCTAACAGAACACAATCTATGTTTAAGTTCAGAGCAAAGACACATATCGGCCTCAGCATCAACACAAAGGGTGGTCATGCCCACATCACTTTCTGCGAGCTTACAGGCGGTGGTAGTATATACACAACCGAGAGTAAGGAGATTGCAGAAGCTCTCCGCAAGCATCATAAGTTCGGCAAGCTGTTTACCGAAGAGGAAGTGAAGGAAGAGACCGTAGAGCAGAAGCAAGAGGAACAGGCAGCAGCCGTTACCCGTGCCCAGCAAGCAGTCAAAGAGTTTGCATGTGTAGAGGATGCCAAGGAGTATATGGCAGACACTTTCGGCATCAGCCGTAGCAAGCTTCGTACCCGTGGCGACATCGAGAAGCAGGCTGCAGGACGTGGTATTACCATCCAGTGGGCTGACAAGAAAGCTGAAATCCCTGTAGCTGATGAGGCTGCACCCCAGCAGGAAGAAGCACCAGGGGAGCAGGAAGAACAGGCACCTGAAAGCGCTGAGTAATGCAGCTGTGCAAGGTAAGCGAACTGGTTAAGGCTGTCAGGGCGCTTCTCGACGAAGGCGACGGCAAGGAGCTGAACAGGCTCGATGATACCGAGACCTTGCGTCTTGACGAGATAATCCGCAGCAGACTCATTGAGAGTACTCGCCATACCCTTGCCACAGCCCCATTAAGCATGATAGGTGCTGGGCTGGAATTCGGAGAGACCATACACTGGTACAAACAGGAAGGTCACGGAGCAGGCTATGTGCTGTTACCAAAGGATTTCCTTCGACTCGTTACCTTTCAGATGAGCGACTGGATGAAGGAAGTACACGACCCGATAGCCGTTACCAGCCAGGAATACCTCTTGCAGCGTTCACGCTTCAGTGGTGTGAGAGGATGCCCTGAGCGCCCCGTCACTGCCATCATCAATCTACCACAAGGAATGGCACTGGAATTCTTCAGCTGTACGGGAGGTGATGGGACCTACGTCAGACAGGCGCAATACATTCCCTATCCGCGCATCATCAAGAAGCGTATCTACGTACCACCACTATGCCAGCGCTCCGTCATCATACGCACTGCGTACCTTACGGCAGTAACCATGCGACGCGACGCGCTTGCCAAGAGACTACTACAGAATAACAGAAACATCTTAAACGACCAACTTGCAAATGAGCACACGTAACATTGGAACATACGACAACATGGATGCCCTCTGGGAAGCATACCCAGCAGGTGGACTCGCAGGCGATACCGTAACGGTCAACGGTACGGAATATCACTGGAGCACAGCTACCAATAGCTGGGTAACGGGAACACCAGCACAGGAGAGTAGCCCACAGAGCAACACCACGGCAGACACCACCGTAGCATACCAGGTGGACGATCTGATGAAAAGTGTGCGCATTGTGCTTGACAACAACATGGCCAGTGATACCCTGTCAGCCCTTGGCGACATCGACACACTGAGCCTTGACGAGATAATCAGGAACCACCTCATAGAGGCTGTCCGTTCAGTGGAGATGAATGCACCGTTATCCCTGTTGGGTGGCGGTACTACCTTTTTCGGAGAGACCATCACATGGTACCAGCAGGAAGGAAAGGGTAGTGGCTTCGTACATCTTCCCGACGATTTCCTAAGACTTATCATTTTCCAGATGAGTGACTGGCAGCGCCCCGTCTTCGAGGCTGTCAGTCCGCAGGACCCTCGCTACAATATGTTGCGCAGCAGATACGCAGGAGTAAGCGGTTGTCCTGAGAAACCGTCAGCAGTACTGGTAAACATGCCCACGGGTATGGTGCTGGAGTTCCACAGCTGTGTGGGAGGTGCTGGCACCTTCGTACGTCAGGCTTCATACATACCTTATCCCAAGGTGGAGAATGATGCCATCGGCATACCCTACCAGCTAAAGGAAGCCGTCATCTACTTCTGTGCCTATCTGACAGCAACGACCACACAGGATGCAGAGCTGGCAGAAAAGCTACTTGGCATTTGTAACACCATCCTCAGCAACAATCCAGTATGAGCAGAAGACACCTCGGCAGCTTTCCCGACTTCGACGCGCTATGGAAGAAGTTTCCCGCAGGAGGACTTGCGGGCGACTCCGTGACGGTTGACGATACGGACTATGACTGGGACGAGGTGCACAAGCAATGGAAAGACCCTGAGGACACAGGAGCACGTATCACGGAGACCGTAGACGGAGACCTGGACGTACATAACGACCTGCGCGTAGGTGGGAAAATCAAGAAGGAAGGCTATGACGATAGCTATGCCCTGCTTGCTGGTGGTGGTGTGTTACCGTTGGCAGACATCATCATCGATGAGGAAGACATTGACGAGCAGACCGTCAACAAATACCTTTCCAAGATACGTGATGACATTGCCAGGGGAAAGATAACCTTTGCGAAAGGCCTTGTGTCGCTGATGACAGCATTCTTCGGAAGCTTTAAGCGCAAGGCAAGCGGTGACAACACGGATACTGGTGCATCCATCAGTCCTGACGGTACAGGCGACTTTGTGAACCTGATAGTCAGAGGCATGGTAAAAGGCTCGCTGACGGTGGAAGAGCTGTTGAGCATCAAGGACATGCTCTTCACGGGAACCATCAGAAGCAAGGATGCACAGGGCAGGGAAGCGCGCAAAGGCTTCATGGACGGATATGGCATCTTTATGGATGCTGCAGAAGGACTGATAGAGGCCGACGGTATGAATATCAGAGGCTTCCTCAGGGTTATGGAGCTTGTCATCAACCGCTTGCAACTGATGGAAAGCGACTACTCGTTTACGGAAGGTGGAACAGTAGAGCATGTAGACATCACGGCAGACGGTGAGAGGATGGTGTTCTGGATGCACAAGAAGCACGACAACGACCTCACACCGTTCTATTACGGAGACATCATCTACGCGAAGGTCAACGACCTGCTGAGTCATGGCAGCTTCTATACCTGTTGGTTCAGAGTCGTTGACGTGAACTTCGAGAACAACACGCTTACCGTAGTACCCTACTTAGGACGGGACGGAGGCGGTGCTATAGTGCCAGGTGGTACGAACTTCACACCCAAGGGCCTTGCCATCTCGACGGATTATATACCCGTACTGTTGCAGGAGAGACAAAGCTACCCTGATGGTTACGACACACAGATGAATGTGACACGTCACGGCAATGTGGCAGATGGTATCGACCCGTCAACAGGAACGGTTGACCAGCATATCATGGAGAGTCAGAAAGGCCGTCAGCAGGCATGGGTGCTGTCAACGACTGACAAGCGACTGACTTTCTTCTGGAACGTAGACCAGCCCATCATCAGGGAAGACAACTACTCGCTGTGCCTGGGCATCCTTCCCGATCTGAGCGTACTGCCATCGACACGTGACAAGTCGATGCCGTCATTGTATATCAATACGCTGTTCTATGAGCACATGCACCACATCCACTATCCTGCCCGAATCATCAAAGAGGACATGGGAGCATGGACGCTGCACCCGATGGTGGTATACACAGGACCGACAGGAGAATATGTACCAGACGGAACACTGGACGATGCCCTGATAACAGGATGGGCAGGAGCCTATACGCAGGGCGCACAGATGGAAGAGCCTTACCATTTCGAGCACCTGACGAAGAATACCTGGCTGACATACAGGCTCAGCTCTGCATATGCGAACCTTAGCGACAACGACCTGTACGACAAGATGATGGTAGAATGGCATCTTGACAGGGAGACCAGTAGGGTATGGAACGGAAGCAAGCTTTGGGAATGCCTTGTTGAGGCTACCACTCAGGAGCCTGTATGGAACTGCAGTGACTGGCGACTCATAGGCGGTCAGACCATGTATTACGGAGAGCTGACAACCAGCAACGGCAAGACCTTCCGCAACGGTGATGTTGACACCATCCTGACAATGCACGTATGGCATGGCGATGAAGAAGTGACAGAGGAAGTGACGCAGCTTTCCGACTACACCATCGTTTGGAAACGCTATTCAGGCTACAATCCATTGACGGAAGAGTTTACACAACAGAGTGAGGACCTTTCCTGGACTCCTACCGTGGTTGGAGTCAACAAGATTAAGCTGAACCGTGGCGACATGGGCAGCGGATGGATGATAGACTACAGAATGGTCCTTATACGATGTGAAGTAAGATTCGGCATTGACGGAGAATCCGTAGAGATGCCAGCCGACTATGTATTTTAACATAAAGAAAACAGATATATGAAAAGAAGTAGGACTAATACAAGCCAGCAGGTCTTCGATGCCCTGAGCATATCCGCTGAGATAACCATCCTTGGAGGCAGTCTCAGACAGATGTTCTATACAGCCCAGAAGAGCTACGAGGATGACCGTAAGTGGATACCCTGTATCCTGGGAGGCTACGTCTTCGTGAAGGACCCTGCAGGAGTGATGAGTGGTGAGGTTGCTATCTCAGGTATTGAATGGTACACACAGACACCTGTCGATGGCGACTACATTACAGGACGTATTGTCAATCCTTCCCAGGAAGTGCTTGACGATACCGATACTTTTGACCCTGATACTGGTGAGATGACTCATGAGGCAGCATGGCGCAGTGTCGATTTCCTGATAAGTGATGGTTCAGAGAGTGAATGGTGTAACAGTGTTCCAGCAAATTGCCTGATAGTACATAAGAACGTTCCACAGATGTCCACTATGACCGTATTTGCCGTTCTGAAGTTCGTAGATACCCGTACTGGACTGACAATGCGTGTCCTTCGTCATATTGATTTTAGCACGGAAGCCTATAACAATGACGAGGTAATGATGAAAGGAGACTCAGGTGACGAGGTCCTTCTCGATCCGCTTTCACTACCTGACACAGTGCCAGCAGGCCAGCAGATAATAGATATTCCATGGATGCGCACAGTCAGCGCGCAGCTCTATGGCTCGGAGGGAAATATCGCTGATGCCAAAGCATGCTATCTGTGGTTGATAGCCGACAACACGACAGCTCTTGGATGGAGACCGTTTACAGCCGATGAGAAGCTAGTGATGAACATCACTGGCGAGCAGACCAAGACACTTTCCCTCGATGCACGAATGATTTGTGGAGAGCTTCGTCTGCGCTGCTATGGCTGCAGACGCGACGAGGGAGACCCCTGGAGCAGTCCTCTAGTATATGAAAAAGCACCCTTCTATGAGATGCAGTTTACGATGACTATCAACGACACATGGAATGCCGACCCTGTTCAGCGGATGGGTGCCAGTCAGAAGCCCGACATGATGAGCCTGTGTGCCTACGATATGAATATCCGTTATAACGGTGTTGATGTTCCTGATAATAAACGCTGTCTGTTCCTCGTTCATTGGTGGACGCAGGACCTAAAGACAGGAACGACATACGACATGGGCTGGGGTCCAAACCTTCTCTTTGTGCCAGCTAACTATGGCTTTGATTATCTAGACGGTTTTGTTACATTCGCTGATGTGCTGTGTTACAGCCACCATGCGATTGTGAAGTCTGGTAATGATGTTGTCACTCAGGACGAAAAAATTGTCATTTCTCCCGTTTACGAATAATTAATAAGTATATAATATGTACGTAATCATTGAAAAGGAAAAACTGCCAGAGCAGTTCCAAACTCGTCATTTCGAGAAGATGCCAGACGGACGTTGCATTGTCAGCGGACGGGAGGCTAAATTACTGGGGACACTGGAAAGTGCCACCATAGTATTCACATCAAATGAGCTTGCGAAGCTTAAGGCTCGCACGGTTTTAAAGAAAGGAGAGTAAGTAATGGGAAGAGTTAATGCAGGCCTCGTAGTAGGAGGTGTTATAGATGGTACGACCATCGTTTATGACATTGCAGTGGTTGAGGGTGATGCTACACCCACCTCACTGACACAGTTCTTTGATGAAGCAAAATGCCTTCCCGACTGGGCAAGCATCTGGACTAACAGGACATCAGATGCCCAGTCCGTGAATTCCCTGCCACGTATCTTCATCCGTGCATACGATACCAGCACAGGTCAGGACATTACCCATACCGTCAACATTACCAACGTATATTACAACGGGAACCTTATCGGATGGAATGAAAACGGAGAGTCTGACAGCCAAGGCGGTGTTCCTGGAATGCTTAAGAAACTGGGAACGGACAGCGACTATACCATTACCTATAAAGGGCACAAGCTCCAGAGCGTAATGATGATAGGCAACCCTGCTGATGCTCTTTACAATCCTGACGATGACCGTATCACATTTGATGGAACAGTGGTGTCTGGCGGAGGTCAGATAGCATTTAACGGTATCGGAACAGACGTATCAATCCGTGAGATAAGCGATGCCAATGCAGGATACTCCGTAGAGTTGCTTGTACCTATCACTGTTGCAAAATTCATCATGACGGACAACAATAATGTAATACAGCCCACACAGCGCATAGCCCGTCTGTATTACAACGGTTCCCCCGTCAGCGTAGCCAGCATGACAGGTATGCAGTTTAAGTTCTACGACATCACAGGACCTACCGAGGTACTTCTTACCAATCAGACAGAGGGTATTACCATCGGGCAGAGCCTTGTGTCAGGCGACTTGATTACTATTGGCCCGTCAGCTGTAGACAGCCTGATGACGATACGCTGCCGTGTACTTGACGCAAACAACAACGAGCTGTGCAGCAACACGTCTGCTATCTATGACCTTAGCGACCCCTATTCTGTGAAATGGGTGATTGCCGATGATACATCAGGAACCAATGCTACATCATATACAGGTGTTGAACCACGTCTTAATCTGCGCACAGGTCAGACAAAGTACATCTTTCCGAAACTTCAGACCGAAAAGGGCGACAGCTTCCCTGCAGGCTCTTCGGCAGCATCCGTCACATGGACGTTCAATGCCGATGACGCAAATACAGGCGACGCCATAAGCGACCTTCCTGGCATTCCTTCGGAGCCAGGGCAGACCTATTGCTCTATCAGCTACAGCGATGTGGTGTTGACAAATGCAAGTGGCGATAGGGTAAACCGCCCAGTGATAATACATGCACAGTCATCAGAATTCTAAGATAATACATGAAGAAATCTGGAGGCATACTGGTTACAGGAACCATTGACGGACAGAACGGCAATGACGGTCAGAACGGCAGCACCCCAATAGCATGCTACCGCTGGTACAAGGAGGGTGAGAGCGTGACAGCTCCCACCGACACCAGCCGTGATGAGCCTATAGTACCTAACAACAACAATGCCTATCCTGTTGATTTTTGGAGCAAGACAGCACCGAACCGTCCAGCTGACGGATGGCATCTGTATATGTCTCAGAGTGTGAAGCATATTGAACAGGACGGCACAATAACTCGCAACACATGGAGCACCCCAGTACAGATCAGTGGCGCAACAGGGTCGCCAGGAGAAGATGCTGCAGACAGGGAGTGGATATACAAACTATCTCCAACTACCATCA
>Ga0326511_10002111_pt1 | contig 16310 bp, 21 predicted proteins | sample 0_2496_0518_D_FD_203701 | JGI IMG/M metagenome (GOLD analysis project Ga0326511, IMG submission 203701) | Bovine rumen microbial communities from UC Davis, California, United States - 0_2496_0518 | ecosystem: Host-associated > Mammals > Digestive system > Stomach > Rumen | place: USA...
GCGACACGGTCCTTCGGCTGAGCGTCCCCTCTCCCGGCGTCCAGTTGCTGGCCCTGGCAGGGGCCTCCCCGCCACAGGGCCATGCCGTCCACATTCCCGAAGGGTCCGACTGTCCCCCGCTGTACCTGCACACAGAATGGGTGGAAACAGGAAAGGACTCCGCCCGCGTGGCGGTCCGGCTGGAAAAGCACTTCTGCACGCTCTCCCTCCTTGTGGAAGGTCCGCCGGGGGACGGCGCCCCCCTGCAGGCCGATGTAAGGGGCTGCGTCGAGGGACTCACCTTCGAGGGAGAAGCCCTGAAAGGCCCTTTCTCCTGCAGGCTGGACCCCGGGAACAGCATCCGGCTTCCGCGCCAGCCCCCGGACGAGGAACTATGGCTGGACATCTGCATGCCGGAAGGGGTCGTCCGCTCCTTTGCCCTGGGCAACTACATGCTGGAAGCCGGCTACGACTGGACGGCCCCCAGCCTCCAGGACCTGTCCCTGGAAGTGAACCTCTCCGTAACCCATCTCAGCTTCGAGATTGGCCGATGGACAAACGTCATCCCCCTGAGGGTGGAAATTTAGGGAACAAAATATTTGGAGTTTCAAAAAAAGTACGTATATTTGCAATCCCAAAACAAACGATGCGCGGATGGCGGAATTGGTAGACGCGCTACTCTCAGGAGGTAGTGTCCGAAAGGACGTGTCAGTTCGACTCTGATTTCGCGCACGAAGGATGGCTTTTGAAGTCATCCTTTTTCTTTTGCCAAAGTGCCACAGAATGCACTCAGTGGCCGTTTCTTCTCTCAGAAAGAGACTTTTTAGTGGCAAAGAAAGGCCATTATTTTTTCCCTTATTTTACACCTAATACGTCTTATTTTACACCTATTTTACACCTGGAGGCTTTCTATTATTCTTATCTTTTCATATATTTGCGGTTGATGAAAGCGGCATATATATTATATAAGGTATATGGAAGAGACACCATCAGTTGAGAAGGCAGGCGTTAGACTGGAAAGAAGGAAAGGCATTTCTTTTAACTTTGAGCTCCGTAAGAGCCCATCAGGTTACCCGATCTTCCTTCGTATTACAGAGGACGGGAAGCACCTACGCTACAAAACGACCATCACGCTTAGCAAAAAGAGCGACTGGGATATCAAAAAGCAGAAGATTAAGTACTCCGAACCCAACCGCGATAGCTGGCAGGGGGAATTGGACCAGCTGCTTGAGCGCGCAAAATCAATACATCGGGAACTGGAGAAGGAATCCACCTCCAGTCCCAGCAAAATTATCGAAGAATTAAGAGGTACGAAGCGCTCGGACTCTTTCCTGGCATTCGCCGAATCCAAGCGCGATGAGTATAAAGCCGCTGGTGCGCTTTCCAGCATGAGGAAGTATGACCAGGTGTGCAGGAAGTTCACGGCTTTTGCGTTAAGTCGAGGCCGGGACCCCTACTCCATCAAGTTTAAGGAGATGGATTATGAATTCATTGCCGCCTTCGATGCCTACATGCAGACCTTGGACAACAAGCAATTCAAGAAGTACGAGAAAGGAGAAGGAAAGCGGGACAAGCCTGACGAGTCAACCCCCGGAGCGCCCAAGTTGCATCCCAACTATATTGCCAAAATACTCCACTATACCAGCCGCCTGTTCAACAATGCCACGAGGCTTAAGCTTGTCAGCGCCGACGACAACCCCTTTAAAGAATACAAGATCAAGGAGGTCAAGACCGAACGCGAGGAACTGACGTTGGAAGAGGTGAAACGCATTATCAACCTTGACCTGGAGCGCGGCTCTAAGGAGTGGCACAGCCGGAACTTCTTTCTCTTTGCAATGTACTGCGCCGGCATCCGCGTCAGCGACGTTCTGACATTGCGCTGGAGTAACGTATATGAAGGTAACCGCCTCCGTTACCAAATGGGAAAGAACCACAAGGTGCAAGACATCATCCTGCTCCCCCTTGCCATAGAAATCATTAACTTGTACAAGTCAGAGGCAAGGACCCCAGACGACTACATCTTCCCATACATGAAGAGTGGTAAACATGCTGAATTGTGCGATAAGGTGAAGTCCCTCCGGGATTTTGACATCTTGGATGGAGAATCAAAGTTGATTTACAAAGAGGTTATCAGCGCCAAGGAGTCAATGGTCAACAATGGGCTGAAAATCATCCGGGTTAAAGCGGGCATCACCAAACCGCTCAGTACACATATTTCCCGTCACACTTTCTCCCGTCTGGCAAAGGAAGTCCACACCGACAACTCCATCCTTCAAGGCTTGCTGATGCACTCCAGTGTCAGTATCACCGAAAGGTATATGGGGCGTTTCTCCACGGACGCCAAAGATGAGGCCATGAAGGAAGTGTTCCGTCCACTGGATCCGAAGATGCTGCGCAAGAAGGAGCTTTTGGACCAGCTGGCAGAATTGCCAGACGAAGCTTTAGAAGCAATGCTAGAGGAATACAAACAGAAAAAACAGAAATAAGATGGGAACCAAATCTGCTACCACAAGCATAAAAGAGCTTGAAGGCATTCTCAATCGCTACACAGATAGGCTTTTGGCATCAGCGGAAAAACGCTCTACTAAGCTAGCTGGCCTTATTCAAGAGCATGAGAATTCTCCCGCGATTTCCAAGCATAAGCTTCATACGCTTAATCTTTTGAAACGATCGATGGATGTGACGGCTCAACTGGTTCGAGCCAAAGCCGTTTCTTCAATTATATCGGCATACTCTGCATACAAGGACGAAGAGCATACCGGTGAACTCCTAACACCCAATCAAGTGGTGTTTTTCTTTCAAAGGCAGAAGGACCGGGAACCGCAGTTTGCAAAAGAAATTGCAATCTATTTTTCTAAACACTTCGGCACTCTTGCGCCAATGCAGATACTTGAACGCGACAGGATGGATTTCACGCCCATTGTTTTTGGGGACAACGAGGTCGTCCTAGCGGAGGAAGTTATGGCGCTCGATTATGCTTTTGAATACGCTGATATAAGTATGTTATGCGTGGACGACCTCCTTGGTTGCATACGAGTGTCGAACAAAGTGGATACTGCTATTTACACGGATTCGGAATGGGAACGGTTCTCCGAGTTGATGGATGAGTATGATGTAAATGGCGTTTTATACCGTTGGTCTATTTCGGAAGATGAATCAAATGACTGGCAACCCACTCCGGATGAGCCAGTCGTATGCGAGAACAAAGAAGTGGATTTCTTCCCATTTATTAAACCCGCATATTTGGGTGAAGAGAATTGGGCCCGCTTTATGGACTTTCTCATACAAAAAGGATTCATCGAGGATGATCCCGATTTGAAAAAACTTTTCTTTTACCGTTTTACCGGGTGCCCTGCATCAAAACCAACAGATCTTCAGAAAAAAATTACATGGAGAATCAATTGTAGTAGGGCTACCAAAGTGCATCCAGGGGAACTATTATCCATACTCTTTCTAATGTCTTGTTATGGAAAATTCCCGGAGAACAGCGCATACATCGCAAAATTTTTTGACTTTGCACTTATAACCCCCAACGGTGTTGTGGAGCCAATCAACTATACTTTTCCCCAATACTTACAACGGTATGTTTCGAAAGGCGATACTGTGCAAACAAGGATTAGGGAAATCTGGGAAGTAGTGGAGTGATCGCCTCTTTATAGTAAACGAAACTGAGCCGCCAATTAGGCGGCATTTTTTGTGCCCTAAAGTATGTCTAAATATCTAAATGCCTGACATTGACGATTTAGATGTTTAGATTTTTTTTGCTTTCTACCTTCGTGGCCAGATTTAAACTTTGGTTTGAAAATGGCGGACATCGTAATAAAAATAGAGGCAACAGCACTAGAAAGCTTGTTGCGGAAAGCAGTCTCTGATGAGGTGACTCGCATTATTTCAAGTGGACAGTTTCCTACACCTTATAATACACATGAGGAGGACAGCCTGATTGGTTCAGCCGAAGCCTGCGAGATCCTGGGCTGCAGCTCCCGGACCCTGCAGCGTTATAGGGACAGGAAATGTTTTACTGTTATTATGCGCGGGCCACACAAAGCGCTGTACCACCGCAGTGAGATCCTGGCTTTTCGCGAGGCAAATAAAGTTCATTCAATATAACACACACTATTTACTATTACTTGGTGAGGCGACCAATAACCAGCCTGATGCACGCCTCCTCTGCTCGGCACAACTTTTTTAAACAATGGAAAAATCCGGAATCAACAACAACCCCTATTGCTTAGACTTGGCCTCCATACCCTGGGGCGATGGCGATGCGTTCAGTGCCATCGTGACTTTCAAAAATCCAGATTTGCGGAAAGACGCTAAATCTTTTGCGGAGTTTGTGGCGCAACTCCCCGACTGGTTTCGAGGTGACCGTATAATTGAAGGCTTCAGCCTTGCAAAAAAAGAATTTGCTTTCAAGAAAATCAATGGTTCTATTCGCCGTCAGGAGAAAGTCCCGACTGGTATCATTCGCCCTGGCGAGTTATTCATCTGGGTGTCAAATTTTAACTCGCGACGATGGAACTTAATGTTCGACTGGGAATCATCATCATGGACGACCGCTCTAGTTGCTCTTTTCAGAGATATGGTCATCGGTTTTCCGCAAACTTTCTCGGTCAGTGATGGTTACTTCGAGGAACTCGGCTTGCCCACTCTTTATGCCATCACACCCCCAGTTAAGGAACCAGAAAGTCCGATCCGGCTTGAAAAAGAAGATGACTCCCTTTACGATGATTACAACATTTATAGGGAATACATTCCTTTGCATAATCTCGAGTGTTGGTCACTCAACACAATGAAAGAGTATTTCAATGCAAGAAAGCAAGATGTGATGAAGGCCATGAGGGACCTTACAGAAGATGAGAGCTTCTCTACCTCGAGTTTGAGTCAGCTCCTATTTTTTGGCGAAACTTGGTTGCTATCTGATCTCCCGAAAGACATGAACCGCATGATATCCCGGTATCAACATAACTATTGCCCTTACCGTGAAATAGATCATGTAACTGATGGTGACAACTACGAAAAAGGTGTTGCCGCTCTCCGTGGACTCATGGCCAAGGCGCTGTTATATCAGCGTTTTGAGTGGGAGATTGAATATCTCGAGAGAATCTTCGACACGTACACCAAGATTCCGCAAGAACTTCTGGATGCCAGTGATGTCCTAAAGTTCACCATAGAAGATGTTAACGCAGCGCTGGCATACTTCACAGAAGAGGACATCACGAAGGTTAAACGAGGAATCCAAGGACTAGATTGGGGCATCTAGCGTAAAACTACCCAGGGAGGGGCGCGGTGTAAGACCGGCGTCGCGTCCCTCCGTTTATGGTTTTGCCGGTCTAACCTCAAGTAGAAAAGAGTCATGAAACAGTTAATTAACAGCAATTTAAACAGAATCTTATGAATCTGAACGTAACGGTAACACCTTTCATCAAGACCGTCTCCGGTAGCTCACTGGAGATCATGACAATCGAGGACGTCATTAGAAACATCGTGAAGAACCCCAGTTACACGATCTTCCCTAATCATTCCGGCCTTCGGGGAGGCAAGAACAACACCGAGGCCATCCGGCAGGCAACGACCCACGAAAAGCAGAACGAGTTGAAAATGGACCTCCTGCCTGCTGTCGCCGTCAACGGAGTCTTCAATACAATTACCAATACAGGCCTTGCCCAGTATTCAAACGTGACCGCAATGGACTTCGACCAATTCCACACTGAGGCGGAGCTACAAAGCATCATGGGGCGCTTAAAAGTCACGTCTTTCGTCTTAGCCGCCTACCGCACGCCAAGTGGCAACGGTTTGAAAGCGATTATTCTGCACGACAATGACGACCCCGCCCAGCACGCCGACCTCTATTCCCAGCTCTTGGCTACCTTCAAAGACGTAAACAAGGTCGCCACAGTCGACAGGTCATGCTCGGACCTCCGCCGTCTGCACTACCTTCCTTATGATCCAGACGCATATCTCAATCCGGCACCAGTGCCATACCACTACGTCCCGACAGTAACACAGATCCAGCAGGCGGGCACGGGGCTCCCATCCTCCGCCACAACAGCCAACTTCATGAGCAAGCTCGGAGTGGCGACACCGACCGCCAAGCCAGTCCCCAAGCCCTGCGCAGTTGACATCAGCGACACCTCCATCCTGAACATCCTGAAGGCAAGGTGCAAAAAGTATCACCCAGAATACTTCCACGAAGGTGCTCGACGGAAGCTCGCATACTGGATGGGCCTTGAATGCCGCATCCTGGGCGTAGACAACATCACGGGGCTTGAGTTCACCGTCAACCTTATCACTGGGCCTGAGGTGTTCTGTACCCCCGGAAACGAGATGCCCCAGAAGGAAATTATTGAGAACTTCAGCAACGGCTACAATAATGGTAACTACAACGAGGAGGCCAGGATTAAGATAGGGACAAAGCAATAACCAGACTTCTCGCGGTTTAGGGTACGGTCAAGCCCCCCTCAAGCGCCGGAAGGCTAGTGTGCACGCAAATTACAAAAATGAAGGGATAATCTTTAAAGTAACATCCCCGAAAATGGCAAAAAAAGTTGCAGCTACCGTACCCTTTACCGAAGAAGTCCAGTACCGATAGACTATGAAAAAGATAGAAATACCTATACCTCCCTCCATCCGTTACTTGAGCGAATGGCCCGACTTGCTGAACCAAATCCCAGGGAACAAGATAATTATCAACAAGCGTAAGACGGGATGCGGGGGGACGACTCTTTTCCTTGAGTCGTCCCAACCACTGATTCTAGTATCGCCCCGTGTCAACCTCCTTTACTCCAAGCACCTTCAGTATCCGGAAACGCATCTATTCCGGCAGAAGGATGATTCGCGCTCTGCCGCTGCGTTGAAGAAGAACCTTGGGAATTACTACAGCATCTGTACAAATCCACTCCCATTTCCAGGCATGAAGAAGATCACCCCGATTGTGCTGGTAACGGTCGATTCTTACAAATATGTGGCGGAGCAGTTGAGCCAAATGGGTGTCCTTCAGGAGTTCACCGTTCTCGTCGATGAATTCCAGGAACTAATGAGTGACAGTAAGTTCAAGGGACCCACCGAGATAGAATTCCTTCATAACCTTCATGGCCTCAAGAAAATCGTCTATCTGTCCGCCACCCCCATCCCCGAGCCGTATATTGAGCAGATGGAGGACTTTGACGATGTCGACTACACCTATGACCTTGTCTGGGACCCGAGCGTGATGGAGGTCTCGCGGTTACAGTCTATTCCATACAAGAAAAAAGAAACCGCGCGGAGCATCTGCGTCAAAGTGATTAAGGATTTCCAGAAGAATGGATACTTTGCCCGGAAGCGAGTCGGCGGCGTCACCGTCTATTCCCTTGAGGCCGTTTTCTTCCTGAACGAGGTTGCGACGATCCTCCAGATAATCAAGGACGCAAAATTGGATCCAAAAGAAGTGAATGTACTCTGCTCCGCCAGCAACAAGAGGATTCCGGAATTGACCAAGATGGGTGTTCATATTGGCGAACTGACTACCGACAAAGACGCCCCGACCAACCGCACCTTCACATTTTGTACTCGCGCAAGCTTCTCCGGGGTTGACTTCTATAGTAACAGCGCTATGACCTATATATTCAGCGACGGCGTACTGGACTGGCATACACACGACGTTATCATCGACGTCCCGCAGATTCTTGGGCGTCAGCGTCTGGAAATAAACCCGTTCTGGAAAGATGCCGTCCTGTTCTACCGCCCCAAAAGCAAGGTCGAAACGATGAAAGCAGCAGCCACAAGAATCCAGCAGAAGGAGGACAATTCCGTCGCTTGGATTAACCATTTCAAGGCGTGTGATGATGCGACGAAACTGATGCTCGCCGACGGAATCAGGAAGCGGGACCCGAAAAAAAAGTATGAAGATGACTATGTGGATATAGTGGATGACACCGTGAACGGCGGTTTTGTGGCGAAAATGAACTACCTGGTCCGCAACGTGGAGATTCGGGATTATCAGTTGGCCGCATTCGTTTATTCCAGTCCAATCTACCTGCTATCGACCCTGGACTCGTCGGATACCATCTCGGTAACATCCGCCACGCACGTCTCGTCGTCGGATTCACCGGAACTTGATACCTTCCGCCAGAATTTCTTCAAGACGGAGCGCTTCAGCGACAGGATGAAGGCCTATACTGAATTTCGCAAAGCGCACAGTGAAATGTCTGAGCTACTCTACCAAGACACATTCATCGACTTCCGATACCATGACTACTATGACACCTTGGGAGCGGACAACATCGACAAACTGAACTATAAGGAGGTCGACATCGAACAGGCATACCGAGTTATATCCAATACGGGGAAAATAATAACCGCTTGCCATAGTCGGTTTGTCACCGGAGGGAAATATACCCTGAAGGAGGTAAAGGAGGGGATGCAAGATATCTACAATGCTTTAGGACTATCACAGCACGCCAAAGCAGTCGATATTGAGAAGTACCTGGATGTTGACAAGAAACAGTTCACCTCACCCACCACGAAGAAGCGCGAGTTGTACTATGTGATAAAGTGATTGAGAAAAGCCGGTCTCCAGGTCCTAAGGTTACAAAAAGAACAGAAACCGGATTCTATAACCACCCCACGACTTAAGCCCCCATCCCCGGCTCTTAAATAGCAGAGGGTGGGTTTACTTTTCAACAGTATGCGAATGGCGCTTTCTACATATGTGTTTTGCTGACCCACAGCCTCGATTTCTTTATATATGACAAGGAAGGTGAAAAAGCACCCTTAATGTCGTAAATAATTATAATCTAATAATTTATGTTAACACAAATTATCAAAAACTTACTCTCCTCCTCTAGCGTGATCGAGGAGACTAATCTGACCAACATTGGGCCGGTGGTTGCGTCAGAAGAAATTGTTGAACCGGCTCCGACCAAAGTAGAACCCCAATACGACGATCCAGAGGTGATAGTTCTGGCTCATGAGTTTGGGCCTATGGAGGACGGGAAAGTAATTGAGGTATCACTTCAGCGAATGTTGGAGTTGCTACCAAGAGTGCGTAGGCGAAAGGATGCTTACAAACGTCTAGTTAACCACCTGCTTGATGCCTATGGTGTTAAGCTGGTAATTGTGTCACGTAAACATGGGAAGATGGAAGAGGGGCGAACAACTTGTGATGAATGATGCCGGTGAGATCCAAGGCATTATTTACTGTTACAGAAACGAAAACCCGGATGCAGGTGAAGAATTCGGTTGGCATTATGTGGGTTATACCGATAAAGAACTACTCCGGAAGAACAATTGGAATTCAGAAGGACATTACGCGGGGAAAAAGATTGATGAAGCCCGCGAGAAATGGGGTATCAAGAGCTTTAAGTATGGGATCCTTGAAGTGATTTATGACAAGGACCAAGATAAGCTAGAAGAAAGGATGCGTGAGCTGGAAGGAGTGTATATCAGGAAACTGGATGCCGTTGAACGCGGTTATAATGGTAACTATGGTGGTTCCGGCAAAACTGGGGTACACTGCTCTGAAGAGACAAAAGCGAAGATGCGAATGTCGATGCCACACAGAAGAAGTGTCATTGCCATTGACCCTGAAACTGGTAGTGAAACGCTCTATGAGTCTTTCAGGATGGCTTCAATAGCGCTGAAAGTAAGTGTCGGTGAGATTCATTACCATGCGCTCAAGTCAAAAAGCCATACACTAAAAAACGGTTATAAATTAAAAATTGCAATATGATACAAAAGAAGTTACACATCGGCGGGGTGGAATTAGATCTCACCCTGCCACAAAATGAAATTGAAGAAAAACTAAACCAACAACAGGTCAAGTGCTATCTGAACCTAGTGAGCGCTTCTTACAAAGAGATTGACGATAGAACCGTAGAGATAACATTCCACCGAAACCTGCCATTCAAATATGCTTATGGGCTGGGTGGCCAATGTCTTTGCTATATTGATGCAGCTATTGTGTCTGGTCTCACGGAAGATTGTTTCAAAGTGGATTTCTCCGGCAACACCAAGCCTGTCTGCGGGCCACTGATTCCATGGGATGATGCATGGTATATTCCAACGGCAGCATTCACGTCATTTTTCAGGTCCTTCAACGAGACTATGGTACAGGAGAAAATATCAAGAGTACGTATCATATCCGATACTGATAAACTTGTGGTTGTGGTAAAATACCCCCGTAATAATAAAGGGAAATATGATGATGATATAGCCGATCTTGAGGCTGAAATTGGCGAACCTCTTGAAAACCGGAGAGGGCAAACATTAACATATACACTGGACGATCTAGGCCAGATCTGCCAACGCTCGCAGGTCAAAACCAAATCGTACCAGGGTCTGAAGTCGTATTTGCTTAAGACCTATGAAATCACACTTAATATCAAATAATTATGGTAGTTAAGAGAAACGATCGTCAAGTCCATGAAACGATTCAGATGGGCAATGGCGTTGATGTACATTTTTATGACAACACCGACTCTCTCGAAAACCTAAAGAAATACGAGGAGGAGTACAGGAAGGATTATGACAACAACCCTTGCCTGCTATATAAAGTAGAGTACGTTTATGCAAAGGCAGAACGGATGCAGGCTGAAGGAAACCTGGACGGCGCCGAAAAGTACCTGTCAGCAGAGATTGACAGCATAACGGATGTTACCACGGAACCAAGTACTCTGCTGCGGTTGATGGATGTTCTCACGTTGGAAGCAGAACTATTACTCAGGCTGAAGCGGCCATATGAGGCTTTAACCTATGCAGAGCGGGTCAACAGAATAGCTTTAAAGCATTTTGAGGACACGGTAGAAATGCTTTATGCCGCAGAAGTATATGGCAATTGTCTTCAGGCCTGCGGGAAGGATAAAGATGCAAAAGATATTTATACCGGTACCCTAAATGAAATTGACCGTGAAATCACTGACCTGGAAGACCTCCGGGATGGGATAAAAGCAAATTTGAAAGAAATAAAAGCGTAAAAAAAGTGCCCGAGGCATAAGCCAAGGGCACTTTTTCTTTTCAAATCTTAGTCATCCACCACCACGAACTCTTCCAGCATATAGGAGATATCCTGCCGTTTTTCCTGTTTCTCATCCAAAGCGGCGGTTATGGCTCCCTTTGACGGATATACATCTTTGGTAAGCACGCCGTTATTCTTGAGATACTCAATCACGGCCGGGAGATCTGTAAAGTATTCCCAGATAAAGATGTTCTCCTTCTCGTCATTGTAATCTAGAAGCCAGCGTTCAGGAAATATCTCACCGGTAGCATCATTGGTTTGGAAGATACACATGCCACATTCCTCAGTCTGAAAGAATATTTGTAGTGATGGGTACTTCTGTTCGATAAAATGCCTAACATCGCTCATCTCTCCCCAGGCTGTTTCCGTGTTGATTTTGAGGATGCCGTTTTCCAGAGAGTAATCCAAGATGTGTCCACGGCAATAGGTTTTCTCCCAATCACCACCTAAAGCATGGACAAGATTACCAAGCCATAGCTTCCCAAATCCGTTCGGCAGTAGTGATTCGTCCATGTCAGCCAGGTTCTGAACGGTTTTGTGAAGGGCAGCTACTTCGTCTTCACTGCCCCTGATCTTGTATTGAGTATAAGCCAAGTTCGACATAGCTACTCCTCCACAAGCTTTACTGTATGGGCGATGATTTCGTAGCTTACCCGCTCAACGCCATCCCCCCCGACATAGCGGCGGCAACGCTGCTTCCCATGGACTTCCACCCATGAGCCTTTGGTGATTTTGGAGAGGTCGGCCAAGCCGGCGGCGCGGACGGAAAACCAGGTGCAATTAACGACGGTGCTGCCGTCCCTACTGCTATAGGTATCCTCTGTCATTACCGAGAACTGCGCCGTCTCGGTACCGGCGACTGCGGTCACGTGGCACTGGCCAACGGGACCGGCGATGATAATGTCATTCTTGAACTGTTTCATAATGATTGAACTTTAAGGTTATACCGTTTGATTAATACGCTAACCGTCCACGGCGTGAACTTGGCGCCCCTGCTGGTGACGAAACCTTCAGCATTCAGCGTCTCTGCCATTGTGGCCAGCGTGAGTTCCTGTTTCACTAGGACCTTGAGCATTGCGGCTGCGCGCTTGTTGTTGGGATTCTCGCGCGCCTTTCGCATATTGGTCTTCCTGGAGTTGGAGATTGCCTTATCCAGGTTACCTGTAAGATTCTCCGGTTTCCCCAAAGCCATTCCACGGGCCTTCTTGGCATCCAGGGACTGCTTTGTACGGGTGGAGATGAGCTGCGCTTCATATTCGGCAATGCTGGCTATGATGTGCAGTACCAGCTTATTGGCCTCCGGGAAGTCGCAGAACTTGATTTCAACGTCTGACTCCAGGAGTTTGCTGGTAAAGGCAACGTTCCTGGAGAGACGGTCGAGCTTAGCCACAATCAGGGTAGAATTAGTCTTCCTGCATAGGGCCAAAGCTTCTGTAAGTTTAGGGCGGTCGTTATGTCGGCCGCTCTCTGTTTCCACAAATTCAGCAATTGGGGTTTGGTCACGCAGGTAGTTGTGGATAATCTCCCTTTGTGCCTCGATGCCCAGACCTGAGACGGCCTGTTTCTTCGTGGATTGGCGTAAATAAGCAATGTAAGTCATTTTTCACGATTGTTAAACGAACGTTTAGTATATGAGATAGGGCGCCAGAATAACCTGACGCCCCTTTTGTGAGAGTTTGCGCTATTAGGAAATGCCATATTCTTGGCATATCCGCGCGCTGTAGTTTTCGACTTTTTCCACGGCTTCGTCTATGGCAGGGACTAGTTCGTTAACGTAAACGTCTTCCCTGGTTTTGACGGTTTTGCCATCGGTGTCGATGAGGTTGAAGAGGAACGCATCGGCGCCCTCGTCGTAAAGGATTTGAACTTTCCCCTTGTGCTTGAAGCCCTGTACGGTGAATTCCAGTCCAGAGCGATGTTCAGCGTCCTCGGCAATGCGGTAGCTTTTGTTGTCCACGCCCCAGCTCATCACGATGATGGGGTAATTCCTGAGGACCTCCAGAATGTAGGCTGCCATCCTGCGCTGTTGTTCTAATGATTGCACGGTCGTTTCCATAATGATTTGGTGAAAATTGTGTAAAGCGGATACTGGCAGAAGCCGCTGCGCTCGGTAACGCCCATCGGCACACCAAGTTCATTATCACGAATGAACTTTTCGGCTTCGGGATGGTTGTTGGTATCTATAAACGCAAGGCTATCCGACTGGAACCTGCTGTTTAAGTTTACGGTGATAACTTCGGTTTCCCCGTTCCTGTAAGTGAGCATCAGGGCAAGGTGACCATTGTTAAGATAAGTTTCGGCCGACACTTTAACGGTCCGGCCTCGGTAAGTGAGTTTCTTCTTTTTCATAAGATTAGATATATGGTAAATAAGTTTCAAGTGTACCGCTCTCCACGATGGCAGTGGCCGTTTCGTGGCTAGCACGGTTGCGGTCGTCCACCCATTCATCATCGGCAATGGCCCTGATGGTGGCGACGAGTGTGCGGAATAACTCCTGTTGGAGTGTGCGATGGTAAGTCTTTACCGCCTGGGCAAAGACCTCTGGGCGCCAGCCAAAGTCATTGATTGCATGCTCCAATTCTTTGGCTGCAACGTATTCTCTGGTTTGTTCAATTTGTCCATTCATAATGAGTTGCTATTTACCCAGGCACAGTAGTCCTGGTAAGTGAACATACGTAGGTATCCATAGTAGTCCGGCTGTTCTCCCGTTAGGGAAAACATCCATCCAAAATCGTCGGGGTAGCACACTAAGACTTGTGCATTTGATAGCTGCGGGTTGATGGGGCCTTTGTAGTCACGAACATCTACCGCCACCATGATATCGTCGGCGGCTGTGTCGTACAAAAAGTCCATGGGCCCGAAAGCCCCAGGTTGAGATTCAATTAGTAATAGTAACATATTGCTTTACAATTAAAAAAGAGGAAGGTATCGTGATGAAACCCTCCTCCTCGGATGAATCTTGGCTTTAAAGCCACGGATTAAGACAGGAGCCAGTCATAATCGTGATTGGTTCCTTCAAGAGATTGTTGTATACCCTGCATCAAGGTGGTGCAATTCGCATTCTTCGACAAGAAGTTGTGAAGGTACGCTTGGGTTTTCACCGCCTGGTTGAAGCAGTTTAAGGTATTAAACAGGTCCAGGGAATCCCGCCCGTTAATGCCGAAGTGGCTGTTGACGAAATTCCTGGTAGCGGCATTGACTTGTGAGTCACCCAATTCTATCTGGAAGGGCAACTCCTTCTTGTCAGCCGTACTTAAGCAATTATAGTATCTCAGTTTCCCGATAAGGTGGGTAAACTGATCAACGGTAATGCGCGTGCGCCCAAGGCCTTCAAGGGACTTGGCGTTTTCTTCGGCGTTGAATTGAGAGAATAGCTGGTATGCCGCGGCGTAGATTTCTGCCGGGCCTGAGGCCTCTATTCGGTCTTTCAAGCCGTCCTGGATTGAAATAAGTAAATTTGAACAGATCTTCGCTCTATACGATATGTATGTCTGGAAGACCTCGGTGCTCTTTCTCCCGTGATAATTTATATCCTGGAGCGAACGGCAACCGCCAAACGTCAAGGCGCATTGCTCACCCAGGATGTTGGACTGTTTGGAAGTGACGGTGACGCAGAAGCAGATGCGCTCCCAATACTTGGTCTTCTCCGATTCCAACAGTTCACTGGTTTTTTTGTATACGGCACTCGGTACACGCCCCTGCGTCAAGTGAGACGCACGGAGCTCAATAGGACCGAATGTGTCGTTTGGTAGTGCGTCATGCGCGGCAAGAACGATAGCTTGTATGAACTGTGCATGAGGTACGACCGTCTCCCCATCAGCGTATGAGGGGAGGATGCTTTCTTCCGTTAGCTCTTTCCAGCTAACGGCAGCAGTGTTCGCTTCAATGAAAGGCGTAGGAGCCTCTTCAGTTGTGGCGATAGGTAATGGTTCCACGGAGACAATATTTGCCTCGGGGATGTCGACACCGCGCAGAGTAGGATATTCACGTACTCTTTGCGGAATCAAAGGTAATTCATTATACATAATTTATTCAGAATTAATATTTTCCGTATCTGTTTTGGGCTTGGATTTGCCCTTCTTAGAGAATAGCCCCCAAAGCTTTGAGCATCCATCCAGAATGCTTGCGACGGCCTTGAGGGCTTTTACGAGATCATCCAGGGTCATTACGCCTCTTCTACTACTGGAGCAGGCTCTTCGACCGTGGATTCGGTTGTTTGCTTTTCGGCCTTCCGTTCCTTGTACTTCTTCACAAGGTCGGATCCGATATCGATGATCAATAGAGCATCGACGATAATGGCCACTGCTGGCCACAGACGTGTAATTAAACGGTTCATTGGTGTTGTTTGTTGATGTTAAACATAAAGTGTTGATATTCAGTTATATTAATAAGGGAATGGACGTTAATAATCAGGTGAAGAATATGGTAAAGAAAAGTCCAATGAAGAATAAAATAAAAATAAACCCGCCGGCCGCAATCTCTTCCAAGCGGCCCACACAATAAGCAGGTTTATCTCATCGGTTCAACTGGAGCAGGGATGTTTCATTCCGTACATAAGCCGGCGAAACATACAAGTCCCCTACCAAGGGTGTATCCATATGCTCCTCGCAATAGGCCTTGGCAGGCGTTAAATCGATTGTAATCTATATTTATAAGGAAACAGAATCTTTCAAACAGTCGTATTTTTTGCAGGACGTAAACATTGCATAAATGCATTATATGAAGCGATACAATTAAAAACCGGGGAAATTTCCTTCTTTTTACACATCCTAGCACAAAAACACTAATGGCCACAAATACAACACAAAAACAAGCAGCCAAACAGTTTGTCCAGGATTGGTCCGGTAAAGGCTATGAGAAGGGCGAGACTTCCCGTTTCTGGATTGCACTTCTGCAGAACGTTTACGGCATTCAGGACGCCACCAAGTTCATGGAGTTCGAGATACCGGTGAAGACCATCCTTAAAGAGAAAGGCTCGGACTTTATCGATGGGTATATTCCCTCCACGAAGGTGCTAATTGAGCAGAAAAGTTCGAAGGTTAAGCTGACGGAGAAGTACCGTCAGTCCGATGGATCTGAACTCACGCCATACCAGCAAGCCCGCCGTCCTCACCGAAAACCTCTTCATGGACAACCACACCGACTGCAACTTCCTCCTCAGCAAAGAAGGCCAACAATCCCTTGTTGACCTTCATGTCGACGGCATCACCGCCTACCTTGGTGTTTAGTCCTTCAAGCACCCAATCGGGACCACATAGACGCCGTCATCGCGTCGGTACGCAATCTCTCCGATGCCCACGAGAACCATCAGGAAAGACGGATTCTTCATCTTGGTAGG
>Ga0326511_10002112_pt1 | contig 16306 bp, 16 predicted proteins | sample 0_2496_0518_D_FD_203701 | JGI IMG/M metagenome (GOLD analysis project Ga0326511, IMG submission 203701) | Bovine rumen microbial communities from UC Davis, California, United States - 0_2496_0518 | ecosystem: Host-associated > Mammals > Digestive system > Stomach > Rumen | place: USA...
CTACTGCATCGAGTGCTCCGCCGACGGCGAGAAGTTCAGCCAGATGCGCATCTGCCACATGTATGCCGGTGCCGACGAGATCAGTTTTGGCATCTATGCCTGTTCGCCCGAGGAATCATCCTTCACTGCTGTATTCTCCGACATGAAGATTACCGAGTGCGCCTGGAAGGCCCACGACGGCCAGCAGCCAGATAAGAAATAGTAACAGATAAATCGGAATTTAGCAGTATGATTAAAGATATAATCATCGTTGGGATAGGTAGTGGTATTGGTGGCATTTGTCGATACCTCATATCACTTTTCATGACTCAGGCACATAATGGCTTCCCATGGGGAACTTTTGCGGTTAATGTTGCAGGTTGTCTCCTCATTGGAATCCTGTGGGGATTGACGAGCCGTTTCCAGAACGTCTCTCCATCATTCTCTTTGTTCCTCATGGTAGGCTTTTGTGGTGGATTCACAACATTCTCCACATTCTCAAAAGAAGGACTGACTATGCTACAGGCTAATAACTACATCTTGTTTTCATTCTATGCAATAGGAAGTGTGGTATTAGGTATTATAGCAGTAGCATTGGGATATTATACAACCAAGTAAATTCCAATTAAACGAACTGATGTCATTGAGAAGCATGGACATGTGGATTATCTCATCAACAATGCCCTGCCACTAATTATAATTTCTCGCCGCAATGTGAACAATAGCGGTCTTTTTTACGGACATTGGAACCACATCGGGGGCAATGTCCGTCTTTTGGTTTCTTCATACTTTCCTTTGTATTATCTTCATTCCATCTTTTAATGGTTATTCATATTACTCATAGTGCCTTATTCTAACATCTATTCCTTCGTCTTTAAGCTGTGAAGGAATCCCACTTATGTCTGTCTGTCCGTAATGATAGGGGAACAGCACCTTAGGCTTTATCATTTTTGCAGCTTTGACCAGTTGCTCCGTAGTCATCGTATAAGGCTGGTTGCAGGGCAGGAAGGCAATGCCGATGTTCTTGATGTTAGCCATTTCAGGAATGTCCTCCGTATCACCAGCGATATAGATTCTCAGCCCGTCAATAGTGAGGATGTAACCGTTGTCACGCCCTTTAGGATGGAACTGAGTGCGTCCTTCTGTGATGTTATAAGCGGGAACGGCCTCAATCGTGAAGTCATCGGTTATCTGAATCTTATCGCCATTCTTCATTACTTCTCCAGAACCGAACATGTCGGCACACCGTTTATTGGTAATAAAGCGCGTCTTGTCGTCTGTCAGTAACTTGATGGCTTCTTGATTGAAGTGGTCTAAATGTTCGTGAGTCACCAAAAGATAATCGGCCTTTGGCATAGAAGCATAGTCAATAGTCTTGTTTCCCAACTTCGTCACGGGGTCAATCTCAATCTCTTTACCGTCATACTGAATACGGATGCTGGCATGTGTCAGAGCATAGAATTTCAAGGTCTTGCCGTTTTTGGTTAGGAACACATCTATCTCGTATGTGTCGGTGCTGATATGTTTACCAGCTTCTTTCCAAGCTATGATACCGCCTTTGAGATTAACACACTTATAGCCGATGTCAGCCAGTTTCCCTGCAGCATCGGCTGACCTGCGGCCACTTCTACAGTAAATGGCTATGGTCTTATCGATGGGAAGAGCTGCCTTTGCTTTTTCCACGAAATCGTCTTGCTTTTGGTCTATCAGCACAGCACCCTCGATGTGACCCTCTGCATATTCGGCAGCAGTCCGCACATCAAGTAGCACGACTTCGGGGGCTGTTATTAGTTCAGAAAAACCTTGAACGTCAGTATTCTCAAAATTCTGTTGGCCACAAGCTGTTGTTAGACCAAGTGTAGCCAGTATGCATGTTATTATCTTCTTCATATTCAATCTCTTAATCTCATTCGTCACCAAGTGGAAGCCTCTACGCTTCGGTTCCAGCATTATCTCTATTTGCTGTACCATATCACTTAATTGTCATTCATATACAACTTCATCGTCAATTTCCTAAACTATTTTAATAATTGCTGCAAAAGTAGTGATTTTGTAGCAAAATTAAGTAACTTTGCCGTTAGTTTTAATATGTTTTGTGATATGCCAGACCTGTACCAAAGTAAAAAAGCTATTTTTATTTTAATCGAAGCAAGAATAGGGAGTTTTGATGGGGCTTTCACCTTATTTTAAATAAAAAACGAACATATTTTACAATAAATACGTGTAAAATGAGTGTAATGTCATGAGAAATCATTAATTTTGCAATCAAAATATGCAGAATAAGCTATTAGTCGCCGCAAAAGGTGCAGTTGCAGAAGCATAATTATTACAAATTTAAATTATACAATGATGAAGAAAATTTTAATGGTATGGTGCCTCGCTGTATTCGCATTGGCAGCAAACGCACAAAAAGAAGGTATCGCAGGTGTTGAATTTGGTGCATCCCATGCGAAGGCAATGGAAACGCTCAAGACAGCTTTTGGTGCTCCTGTTTCTGACACCCCAGACCTTGTAGAATTCAAGAATGTAAAATTCGAGGGACAGAATTTCTCTCAGGTGCTTATCTATTTTGACAATGACAAGATGAACCAAGCACGTTTCTATATCGCATGTGCCAGCAAAGCACAGGCTGTACAGAAGATGAACGAGATTGAGAAATCATTGGCTGCTCGTTACAAGAATATGTCTGCCGACCAGGAAGATGATGGCTCAAAGTTTATTAAGGGAGGTTTGGGTCCAGACGGACAGTCTCTCTTCACCATTTACACCTTTAAAGATCGCAAGAACGGCTTTAAATGGACCACAGGTCTTCGCTATGGTGCGTTTATGTTGTAATGAAAACAATACTAATAGTACTTATTTCAATCATTTCTATAGGCCAGACGTCCGCACAAACTATGCGTGACGTCTGGCTTTCTATGCCCGATTCCATTGTTCCGTATTTAGATGCATCCAACCGTTCCGCGATGCTCGATGCCTTGGAACAGGAAGATGGTTCAGGCGTTTCAGGGAAATTGCAGGAGTCCTCATGTATCGATACGCTGAATTCCGAATATATGTCGGTATTGTTGAATAGTGCCTCTACCATGCAGATGCGGTTGTTACCGACAAATGCTGACACGGTGGTTTGTGTGGTCCGTACTTTTTTTTCCCCACAAGCTGAAAGCGAGATAGCGTTCTATTCCACAAAGTGGGAGAGACTTTCCCAATCATTTGTGGAGCAGGTTGAACCAGACCGCTTTTTCCGTCGTCCAGAAACGATGAGTGAAATCCGCTTTGCCGAATTGGTTTCAATTTGGAAAGGTTGTTTGATGGTTCGTGCCACCCTTGATGCGGCAGAACCGGTGCTAATCCTTCAATGTTCATCTCCCATTGCGACGAGAGATGAACAAAAAGAAATGCAACCAGCATTAGTGCAAATTTCTCTTAAATGGAATGGGAATACTTTTAATTAATGTTATAAAACGCATGCTTTGCTTACAGTTTCTTGGTTTTACCCTCTATGAGTTGTAACTTTGCAACGTGTTTTTCATGGTATTAGATTATTAAGGTTAATAAGGATTGATTGTCGTGAGACAATCAATTTTTTTTTGTCCTATTTTGAAATATTTGTTCATTTCTTTTCTTTGTCTCGAAAAAATACTGTAACTTTGTCCCAAATATTACGTAACTCTATAACAAATAACTAAGTAATTGTAACCATGAATCTAAAAGTACGTTTATCAATCATGAACTTCTTGGAGTTCGCTGTGTGGGGAGCTTATCTCACCTGTATGGGTAATTATCTGGGTGTAGCTGGATTAGGAGATAAGATAGCTTGGTTCTATGCCATTCAGGGTATCGTAAGCATATTCATGCCGACCTTGATGGGTATTGTAGCCGATAAGTATATTCAGCCACAGCGTCTGCTGGGTATCTGCCATCTCTTTGCAGGTGGTTTTATGCTGTTTTGCTGGTGGATGGGATTCCAAGCTGGTCATGGACACGAATTGCCGAATAAGGCATTGTTTATAGCGTCTTATACGCTTAGTGTTGCTTTCTACATGCCTACTATTGCATTGACAAACACCGTTGCTTTTGATATTTTAAAGAAGAATGGCTATGATACCGTGAAGGATTTTCCGCCCATCCGTGTGCTGGGAACAGTCGGTTTCATTGCTACGATGTGGTTTGTAAACTGTGCAGTATGGACGCAGGATGGTTCCTTTACGATGACCTTTGGTCCTCATCCACTGAAATTCCAATATACTTACCTGCAGTTTATGGTATCAGGATTGTTGAGCTTGGTTTTATTCCTGTACTGTTTCACTTTGCCACAGGTAAAGATCGTAAAGAAGGAAGGCAAGGTGCCGTTAACAGAGATGCTCGGTCTGAATGCTTTCAAACTGTTCAAGCGTCGCCAGATGGCATTGTTCTTCATCTTCTCAGCCCTGTTGGGTATGTGCTTGCAGGTAACTAATGGCTTTGCCGGTCCATTCCTGACCAGTTTCAAGGGTATTCCTGAGTATGCTGATTCCTTTGCGGCTAATAACGCAACGATGCTGACATCCCTCTCTCAGATTAGTGAGGCTTGCTGCATCCTGTTAATACCATACTTCTTGAAGCGTTTTGGTATCAAGATTGTCATGTTGATGTCGCTCTTTGCATGGGTGTTCCGCTTCGGATTCTTTGGTATCGGTAATCCAGCGATGCCTGGTGTGATCTTCTTCATCCTTTCCTGCATCGTTTACGGTGTAGCCTTCGACTTCTTCAATGTGTCGGGTGGTATCTTTGTCGATCAAGAATGTGATTCTAATATCAAAGCATCGGCTCAGGGATTGTTCATGATGATGACCAATGGTGTCGGAGCTACTGTCGGTACACTTGTTGCTGGTGCAATCATCAATAGTTATTGTGAGTGGAGGGGTGATTTCCTCGTCGGTATAGAGGAAAGTGGCTGGCAGACTTGCTGGTTCATCTTTGCAGGCTTCTCATTGGTTGTCGGTATCACCTTCGCCCTCGTTTTCAAACCGGAAAAGAAATAGTTTGGATTATAATAATGAATAAAATCAGACTGGTATTAAAAGGAGTATCTGAGATTGTTGGTGACGACAATCTCGGACTCCTTATATTAACAGATATAGCACAGACCCGGCAGTTGTCGATCATTTGTGACAAGCAGATGGAATACCAGTTTGGCTTACGCATGAGCAAGGCACCTGTTGCCAATATTATGTTGCCGGAAGTAATGGCACAAGTCATTTCCCGGCAGACAACATTGAATATCGAACTGCAGATTTATGATATTGTTGACGGACAGTATCAGGCGTCACTTGTCAACAACGATACGTTACAGACGGTGCCTATTCGTGCAAGCGATGCAATCTTGTTCTCTTTCGTCAGCCATTGTCCGTTGTATATTGAGGAACGGCTGATGATGCGCCAAAGTGTTCCTTACAGCACGAACTCACCAGGAATGGTTATTCCTGTTAATTCCATTAGTAACAGTATGCTGCAGAGCGCTTTAAAGAAAGCTATTCAAGAAGAAAATTACGAACTCGCATCTCATCTGCATGAAGAGATGCAACGTCGAAAGAAGAGGGGAGCAGTATTCAACGAGGAGTCGCAAAAGAGTTGAAGCTTCCTTGTTAGGTGATTAGCTAAAAGAAGTCTATAAGAAGATGTTTAGGTGATAACAATGAAAGAATCCAGATATTTTTATGTTCCACAAGCAGACCAGTTGACGGCATTACCCGACGATGAGGCCATACATGCCACACGGGTATTGCGTTTGAAGAGTGGTGACGAGCTGTTCCTGATGGATGGTGAAGGCGTGTTTTATCGTGCAGAAGTCACCATTGCATCAGCGAAGCATTGCATGTATGCTATCAAGGAAACGCTGCCTCAGCAACGAATGTGGAACGGACGTATCCATCTGGCGATAGCTCCCACCAAAGATATTGGGCGTATGGAGTGGCTGGTGGAGAAGGCTACTGAGGTGGGCTTCGACGAAATATCATTCCTTGACTGCCAGTTCTCAGAACGTCGTCATCTTCGTGCTGACCGTATAGAGAAGATTGTGGTTTCGGCGGTGAAGCAGAGTCGGAAGGCATGGAAGCCGAAAGTGAATGCCCTTGTTCCCTTCCGCGAGTTTATCGAGCGTCCGAATGCTGGTATGGGATTTATCTGTCATTGTTATGAAGAAGTGGATCGGAAGGATTTCTTTACGGAGTTGAATACCTTGAAAACTTCACGACTTGATGGCTTGAAGGATATGGAGGTCACAGTTCTGGTTGGTCCAGAGGGCGATTTTTCTATCGATGAGGTACATCGTGCTTTAGACAAAGGTTACCAGTCAGTTACACTGGGCACGAGTCGATTGCGTACTGAAACAGCTGGCCTTTCTGCTGTAATGATGGCGAATCTAATAATGCGTTGCGTATGAGAAAGTATATATATATAATAGGTGTAGCGATAACGCTGCTGTTGGCTTCATGTTCTGGGGATGCATATCTGAATGCCATTCCGCAAGGAAGCACCGCATTGATATCTATCGATGTGGCAAAGAGTGCTGAGGAGACGGGAAAAACGACAAGTGCTGATGTGTTGAAGCAGTTGCTTCGGGTGACTGATGTGTCAGACTGTGGTATCGACCTGAGTGAGAAACTTTACCTGTTTGAGGCTCCAGACGGTAATCTTGGTCTTGCAGCTAAGGTTAGCGATGACGACGACCTCTCCGATTGGCTCAATAAAATGTCAAAGGAAGGAGTTTGTAAACCCGTACAGAAACGACGGGGAAAGTCGTTTACCGTTTTGAAACAGTCATGGGTAGTGGCTTTTTCCGATGAAGCCTTGCTGATGATGGGACCTGTTGTGGCCAGTGCGCAGACAGAGCTGATGAGTCAGATGGTGAAATACCTCGATGCGGAAGAAGGCATCAAGGGAACTCCTATGTTCGACCGTCTTAGTGAGATGTCTTCGGCTGTGGCGATGGTGGCACAGGCACAGGCTCTTCCAGAGAAGTTTATCTCGTTGTTTACGGTGGGGGCACCTACCGATACCGACCCCAGCGAGGTGCTTATTGCTGCTGAGATGCATGCCAAAGACGGATGTCTGCTTATCGACGGTAAAACCTTTTCGTTTGATGAGAACATCAATAAGGCGCTGCAAACATCCTCGTCTGTTTATCGTCCGCTCAATGGCACCTTCTTCAATCAGATTCCTGAAGGATCGCTGTTCAGCCTAATGATGAATGTCGATGGTAAAAAGTATTTGCCAATGATGAAGGCTGACAAGCAGTTGCGTGGTTTGTTGGCTGGTATTGGTGTGAAGATAGATATCGATAAGTTTATCGAAGGTGTCGATGGCGACTTGGTATTTGTTGTCCCACGGTATTCTGAAGAGAATATGGAAATGAGATGGGCAGCCCAGCTGTCGGCAACAGCTCCGGAACTGGATACGGAAAGTAAGGATGAGTTGGCAAAATGTGAGTTGACAGCTACGACAACCCCTTTGCCGGCATCGTTGCAAACGATGCTGAAAGGTAAGCGTATGTGTGCCCTGTTCGACCTCACGTCAGTCGAGGGTGACAAGAAAGAAGTGATTGCTATCGCCACAACTTTGTTAAAACCCCTCTTTGGTGATGTAAAGTATGTGGTTTATGGGAGTAAGGAGTAAGAAGTAAGGAGTAAGAATAGCATGAAAGAAATCATATTCCGTCAGGTACTTCCTCAGGTGTTTGCCCAGCGCGATGACCTGCAGTCAGAAGTGTGGAAACAAGAACTGACGTTTGAAAAAGGGAAGACTTATCTCGTCGAGGCCGATTCCGGTCAGGGTAAGAGTACGTTTTGCAGTTATGTTACGGGCTACCGTCACGACTATACAGGACAGATTCTCTTCGATGAAAAAGATACGAAGACATTCAAGGTGTCCGATTGGGTTGATTTGCGTAAGCACCACATCAGTCACCTCTTTCAGGAACTGCGTCTCTTCCCGGAGTTGACGGCATTGGAGAATGTGGAAATCAAGAACAACCTCACCGGTTTCAAAACGCGTGAGCAGATTGTTGCATGGTTTGAACAATTGGGCATTGCCGATAAACTCGACGCAAAGGTCGGACGGATGTCGTTTGGTCAGCAGCAGCGTGTGGCGATGATCCGCGCATTGGTGCAACCATTTGACTTTCTGTTGGCCGACGAGCCTATCAGTCACCTCGATGACAGCAATTCCAAAATCATGGGCGATATCATGATGCAGGAAGCACAATCTCAGGAGGCTTGTGTCATCGTCACCAGTATTGGTAAGCACATGGATCTAGCTTACGATCAAATTATTAAATTATAAGTTTATTCAATAAATTGTAAATCGTAAATTGTCAAATTGTAAATTGTCTCGATGAATCTCGTTTGGAAATTACTTAGACAACATATCAGCGTACCGCAGTTTGTAGGCTTTTTCTTTGCCAACCTCTTCGGTATGTTTATTGTCCTGTTCGGCTTTCAGTTCTATCAGGATGTGCTTCCCGTGTTTACGGCAGAAGATTCGTTTATGAAAGCCGACTATGTGATCATCAGTAAGCGTATCGGTACTGGCAGTACCATATCCGGTCGCTCTACCTCGTTTACTCCTGCTGAGACTGCCGATGTAAAGGCTCAGCCTTTCATCAGTCGTCTGGGAACTTTCACCTCGAACGAATATAAGGTGTATGCCACGATGGGAGTCAGCGGCACACAGGTACTCAACTCTGAAATCTTTTTAGAGAGTGTGCCCGATGAGTTTGTTGATGCACCTATGGCAGACTGGAAGTATGAGGAAGGCAGTCATGAGGTACCCATTATCCTTCCGCGTACCTATATCAATATGTATAACTTTGGTTTTGCCCAGAGTCGTTCGTTGCCGAAAATCAGCGATGGACTGGTGGGAATGATCGACTTCAAACTCTTTATTCACGGCAACGGACATGAAGAGGATTTCATCGGACGCGTCATCGGTTTCTCCAATCGTCTGAATACCATCCTCGTTCCCAAAGCATTTATGGAGTGGAGTAACGGTTATTTCGCCCCCAGCAACCAGTCGAATCCAACCCGTCTGATTGTCGAAGTGAAAAATCCTGCTGACGAAAATATCACGAAATATGTTGACCAGAAGGGCTATGAGATAGAAACAGACAAGCTGAACGCTGAGAAGACGACCTATTTCCTGCGCCTTATCGTTACGCTGGTAATGGCTATCGGTCTCGTTATCTCCTTGCTTAGTTTCTATATCCTGATGCTGAGTATCTATCTGTTGGTACAGAAAAATGCGACGAAACTCGAAAACCTGTTGCTTATTGGTTACAGTCCTTCACAAGTTTCACGACCTTATCAGTTGCTTACCCTTGTGCTGAATGTTGCTGTGCTCCTGATTGCATGGTTGCTGTTGTGGATGGTGCGCAACTATTATATGGATGTCATCTATACCTTCTTTCCGCAGATGGAAGAGGGTAGTATGTTGCCCGCTATCAGTGTCGGCATCTTGTTACTGCTTGTTGTTACAACCTTCAACCAGTTTGCCATCCGTCGAAAGGTAGTCAACATTTGGCATCGCAAGGAATAGAGCTATTCTGTCATATTTCCTTCAACATAGAGGCGTGTCATTTCCGTTTTTGCATTCGAACGAACGGTGATGCTCTTCTTGAATGTACCAGGAAACTTACCCTTTCCGTTGTAGCTTACCTCAATGGTTCCTTTCTGTCCTGGTTGAATGGGCTTCTTATCATAGGTGGGAATTGTGCATCCGCAGCTTGCTACCACCTGGTTGATTACCAATGGAGCCTGTCCTACGTTTGTAAAGGTGAATGTAGTCTTCTGCAGTCCGTCTTTCTCTGAGAAGGTGCCGAAGTTATGGGTTACCTTGTCAAACTTAATCTCAGCCTGTCCTTGTGCCTGAGCAGTTGCCATCATGCTGAAAACCAGCAATGTCATCATGAGAATTTTTTTCATTGTCTTGTTCTCCTATTCTTTTATAAGTTTCTTTATTTCTACACTTGTGCCTGCAAAATTACAGATTTTCTTTGATACTATGACGAAAAACTATCATAAATGTTTAAAAACAATATAAAAAAGGGAAACCCGGCGTCTCGCGACAACCGGGCAAATGAAAGGAGGAGTGGTACCACCAGGAATCGAACCGGGGACACACGGATTTTCAGTCCGTTGCTCTACCAACTGAGCTATGGCACCATCAATGTTTTTGTTTGCGGGTGCAAAGGTACAAAATAATGCGTAAAGCACAATGCTTAATACGTAATTTCTTTTCTCCTTTAACCTTTTTTTACAAAAACTTTTGGTTTTGACTTCGTTGCAAACTACTTCAGCGGATTCCAGCCTTGAGCTTGTATCTCAAATTCGGAACCATCGCGGGCGAGGAGGAAGCATCCCAATTCAGGCTTTGTGATGTAGCCAATGATGCGGATTCCATCCATTCCTTCCAGTTTTTCATGGTCGCCGATGGGGGCCGTAAACAATAGCTCATAGTCTTCGCCGCCATTCATCGCTGCAGTAGTAAGGTTCATGTTGAACTCCTCACAGGTAACAGCTGTCTGGTAGTCGATAGGGATGTTTTTCTCATAGACACGACAGCCGCAATGACTTTGCTTACAGATATGTATCAGTTCACTGGAGAGACCGTCGCTGATGTCCATCATCGCTGTCGGACGGATACCCGCCTCGCGTAGCTGTTGGATAATATCGCCTCGTGCCTCTGGTTTCAGTTGACGCTCAAGCAGGTATTCTTTACCGGAGAAATCGGGTTGAAAGAAGGGCACTCCCTCTTGGCCCGTTCCCATAGAAGAGGAGGTGGGATGCTGAGCTTTTTTCTTTCGTTCTTCTTCCAGCATTTGATAATAGACAGCTTTCTCGCGTTCCAGTATTTTGAGTCCCATGTAAGATGCGCCGAGATCGCCGCTGACACAGATGAGGTCGGTTTCTTTGGCACCGTTGCGATAGACGATCGCGTCTTTGTCGGCTTCACCGATGCAGGTGATGCTGATGGCGAGTCCCGTAAGCGATGTGGTGGTGTCGCCGCCCACGATGTCGATGCCCCATTTGTCACAGGCCCGTTGCAGTCCTTGGTAGAAGGCATCAAGGTCTTCTACGATGAAGCGTTTGCTCAAGGCGATGCTGACAATCATCTGTCGGGGTGTTCCGTTCATAGCGAAAATATCGCTGATGTTAACCATTGCGGCTTTGTAGCCGAGATGCTCCATGTCGATGTAGGTAAGGTCGAAGTGTACACCCTCCATCAGCATGTCGGTCGTCATGAGTACTTCCTTGTCAGGATAGTGGAGTACGGCGCAGTCATCGCCTACGCCGTACTTTGTGGATTCGTTTTTTATCTGAATGTCTTTGGTGAGTCGGTCAATCAAACCGAACTCGCCGATTTTTGATATTTCCATTCTTTTGTTTTGTCGGACTATAGTTTCTACAGACAATTAGCATCTTCTAATCATTTCACGCATGATAATTGTCATGAGCGGTTGAGCCTTGTTGGCAGCCTCCTGTACCTCTTCGTGGCTCACCTCAACGGGAACGTCGAAGCCACCGAGGTCGGTGATGACGCTGACGCCGAAGGTCTTGATGCCACAGTGGTGTGCAACGATAACCTCAGGAACGGTACTCATACCTACGGAGTCTGCACCCAGTTTGGCAAACATACGGTATTCTGCTGGTGTCTCGAAGGTAGGACCTTGTGTGCCCAGATAGGTTCCATGCTGCACCTTGATGCCGTTTTCCTTGGCAATCTCGTCGGCAAGTGCTACCAGTTTGGCATCGTAAGCCTCATGCATATCAGGGAAGCGAGGACCAGTGGGGAAGTTCTTACCGCGAAGAGGATGTTCTGGGAAGAAGTTGATGTGGTCGGTGATAATCATAATGTCGCCCACTTTGAACTGTGGGTTTGTGCCGCCGCCGGCGTTGCTGACAAAGAGTGTGTCGATGCCCAGTTCGTACATCACACGTACGGGGAATGTTACCTCTTTCATACTGTAGCCCTCATAGTAATGGAAACGTCCCTGCATGGCGAGGATATCTTTTCCGCCAAGTTTACCAAAGATCATTTTTCCGCTGTGTCCCTCTACCGTTGAAACAGGGAAGTTGGGAATGTCGGAGTAGGGGATTTCGAGCTTATCAGTAATTTCTGAAGCTAATTGTCCGAGACCCGTTCCCAGAATGATGGCTGTCTTCGGATTTGTGTTCATCTTTGTTTTTAACCAAGATGCTGTTTCTTGAATTTTTTTGTACATAGCTTAAAATTTTATGGTTAAACAATTTTTCTTGTTCCTGCATGAATTTTATTTCAACAGGGAGGACGTATAGATGATTTCGTACTTCGTCATTCAGTCCCTCAGCGGTTTCCAAACGTGCGGCATCCTTCTCGGTGGTGATAATCATCTTCGGAGCAGGCATCGCCTCAAACATCTGGTTGATGCGAGCAATGTCTTTCGCCTTGAAATCATGGTGGTCGGAGTAGGCGAGCGGAATGGTTTCAAGACATAGCGGCTCCAAGTCGAGAATCATCTGTTGTGGAGAAGCGATACCCGTCAACAGAAGCACATGCTGGTCGGAGATTTTATCAATTGCTTTCTTTTCGTTTCCGAAGAGCATAAACAATTCCCCGTATTCCAATGTCGTAAAGAACAGCGACTGATAGGGGAAGAGGTTCATCGACCTTGTCAGCATGCGGTAGTTGATGGCTTTTAGATCTTTCGGACACTTGGTAATGATGACGATATCGGCGCGAGCCTTTCCCTCCTTCGGCTCACGCAACCGTCCTGCCGGCAGTAGCTTGTCGCTGATAATCAGACGGTGGTAGTCCACTAATAGGATGTTGACGCCTGGTTTGACATAACGATGTTGGAAGGCATCATCGAGGAGGACGACATCCGTATCTTTCGTCGCATCTTGTTGTGTGAGGTTGTCAATACCCTCACACCGATTCTTATCTACGGCGATATAGATATCAGGAAATTTTTTCTTCATCTGATACGGTTCATCACCAATATCGCTCATGGAGGTGTCGGCATCAGCGAGAACATAACCTTTGCTCTTACGTTTGTATCCTCGGCTCAGCACTGCCACTTTCACCTTGTCTTTCAACAAACGTACCAAGTATTCGATATGGGGTGTCTTCCCAGAACCTCCTACGGTAATGTTGCCGACGGAGATGACGGGAATATCAAAGCTACGGGATTTGAGGAACCCCAATTCAAACAGTTGGTTCCTGATGCCTACCACCATTCCGTACAGCATACTGAGTGGTGTCAGCCATTTCCGTATTTTGATGAAATCACCTTCCATATTGCCAACGGTAATCTACGTTATCTCACGTTAATATAATAAGGAACGCGGGCTTGGATAGCGTTTTGGCGGTTCATGTTCATGAGAAGGGTGAAGGGTTCGTAGTATTCACCCAGCATGACCTTCATCTGGTCACCCAGATAGTTGCCGCTGGTAGCGCCATTGAGTAGTGTGGTCAGCCAATCTTCCGTTGCAGGATACGACTCTGTATAGTAGTCGTCGAGTTTTGCCAACTGCGCTGCTTTGGCAACAGCCACATTCAGGTCGCCCAACTGGTCAACGAGCTTGATTTTCAAAGCATCCTTGCCAATCCATACGTGTCCTTGTGCAATAGCTTCTACCTGGTCGGTTGTCATGTTACGGCCTTCAGCCACGCGCTGACGGAACAGCTTATAGCCGCGGTCGATATATTTTTCCAAAATGTGCATCTCCTCATCGTTGAATGGACGGGCCAAGGTGCCGAAGCCACTATTGGCATTGGTTTTCACCTCATCGAACTTCACTCCTAACTTCTGTGTCAGCAGTTCACTGGCATCTGGGAACATACCGAAGATACCGATGCTACCCGTGAGCGTAGTAGGCTCAGCCACAATCCAGTTGGCTGGTGCGCTGATGTAATAACCGCCAGAGGCAGCCAAACCCCCCATTGATACAACGACAGGTTTTTTCTTTTTCAGTTCCATCACCTGGTGCCAGATCTGTTCTGAAGCGTAGGCGCTACCACCAGGAGAGTTGATACGGAAGACCACAGCCTTCACGTCATCGTCGTTCATCAGCTCTTCGAGGTCCTTGCATACCTTCTGTGCATCAATCTCTTGTCCCTGTTCCACTGGATTGCTGGCAGCACCGTCAACAATCTCGCCATAAGCGTAATACACGGCAATCTCTTCGCCCTCTGATTTCTCATCGGGTAGGGCAGCCACCTCTGCAATACTCATCTGATTGATGTCGTCGTCCTCGTCAATCTCCAGAAGTTTCTTCACCTCCGTCTTGATCTGGTCGGTATAAAGCAACTTGTCAACCAGTTTCATGCTGACATACTGGTTCGGATCTGCAAACGTAATAAGGCTGTCTGCATAAGCGTTCAGTTGGTCAACGGTGAGTTTTCGGCTGGCAGCAACCTCCTTGGTGACATCCTCCCAGATACCGTTGATATATGCCTGCGTCTGTTCGCGGTCTTCATCGCTCATCTTGTCGCCTGTAAACATCTCGGTAGCACTCTTATAGGAGCCTACTTTGGCAATCTGCATCTTTACGCCAAACTTGCTGAGCAGGTCTTTTACGAAAATAGGCTGGGCAGCAATACCGTGCCAGTCGATGATACCCTGCGGGTTCAGGAAAACTTTGTTGGCAACCGACGACAGATAGTAGGTTGCTTGGGTGTAGGTATCGGCATAAGCAACAATCCATTTGCCGCTTGCACGGAAGTCAGCCAATGCTGCTCGCAGCGCTTGCATAGAAGCATAGGAGTCAGGAACAAACGCGCCAGCCTCAATATAGATTCCTTTGATTTCTTCGTTCTTCTTCGCTTTGTCGATGGCTGTGAGCATCTGGTCGAGTCCCATCACAGACGCTTCGCCCATGAATTCTGTCATTACATTACTATTCGACCGTTCATTCATTTGTCCAGAGAGATCCATCACCAATACGGAGTTGCTCTTCACTTCCGTCTTCTGCTCTGCAGAAGCAATCATTCCCACCAGACTGATGACCATGAAAATGCCCATGACAACTGTGAACAGGATGATACCCGTCATCGTGGCCAATACATACTTAAAAAACTCTTTCATCTTGTTATAGCTTTTTTTATTTTGAAATATTTTGCAAATATACGAGTATTTCACGAAACAACCAAATTTTGGAACAGCGAAAACAAAGAAATGCCTGCATTTCATTTGTTGAGTCGTGAGAAAATTCGCTTATTTGTCAAATTTTGGAACAGCGAAAACAAAGAAATGCCTGCATTTCATTTGTTGAGTCGTGAGAAAATTCGCTTATTTGTCAAATTAGCACCACATTTTTTATTCTAATAGAATTTCTAAATGCAATTTAAGTTTCATTTTGTTTTCGGTTTCAATAGGTTACCTTTTACACGGTCATAGCTCACCTATTACCATGTGATAGCTATGCTTTTACAGAGTCGTAGCTTAACTCACGCAGAATCCTGTGCTCATAAGAAAAACGCACCCAGACCTTGAACTGATCTTGATGCGTTTAATGATTTAGCAGAATTCCTAAAGAAACCTACCGAATATCATTGCCCCTCCCCCCTTCCTCCCCAAGGAGCCAAGCTCCAAGAATAAGGCAAATCGTGTTTAGGACTAACGAATCACTTCACAAAGAGAGAAACTGCTAAGCAGAAAAATGAAAAACCTATAAGACAATACAAAAGCATACCTGCAATCATCTTAGGATGAACGTTTTTCCTATTTCTCCTAATATAGCGATAAAACATCCTATAACTTCCGAGTATTTGGGAAGCAATGCATAAAAGGAATGCGGAGATACAAATTATTTTTATAACATTCATTTCTTGTTGTCCTTTTTTATCCAAGACCTCCAACACAAAGACCCCATTCTGCAACAACAAGACCAACAGCTATGGGACCGCCCAATCTTTTTGCTACAGCTTTTAATGCAGCTTTGGCCAACATAAGCGGCGACTTGCGTAGGGCGTCGAGGAAGTCGCGGTAGTCGTCCTTCATCGAGGGATAGCGCTTTGCCAGCTGCTTCAGGTCACGGGCAAAGTCAGGCGTGGTATCAATCTTACAATTCATTGAGCAGGTCCTCCGCATTGATGCCCTTGAGTTCGCCATCCTTCATCTGGCGCAGCTGTCCGAAAGCATGGTCAACCTTGGCGAGAGCCTGTTCCTTGGGCGTGGCAGCCGAGCGTACCACGTCGGCCTCGCTGTACGTCCAGCCCATCTTCTTAATCATCTTCTTGAAGAAGCTGACCTCGTGGTTGGGGATGTTGATTGTTATTGCCGTCATAATCTTTGATTTATTACCTTTCG
>Ga0326511_10002115_pt1 | contig 16297 bp, 17 predicted proteins | sample 0_2496_0518_D_FD_203701 | JGI IMG/M metagenome (GOLD analysis project Ga0326511, IMG submission 203701) | Bovine rumen microbial communities from UC Davis, California, United States - 0_2496_0518 | ecosystem: Host-associated > Mammals > Digestive system > Stomach > Rumen | place: USA...
ATATATTGTAAATAGACAGATTAAATTTACAAGTGTTCCTGCTACAAATGTAGTATATCTTGCTCATGATATTGATGATAAAGGATTACCACATTCAATTCTTGATGGTACATTGTTACAAATCTATATGTATTTAGCAGGAATTGTATCTATGACTTTAAATATCGTTAATAAATCTTCTGATAAAGAAAAATTGGAAGTAAATATGGGTATGAGTCATCAGATTGGTATGACATTAATGGAAATCCAAAAACAACTTTCTACACGAAATATTCATGTAAAATCATTCTTTAACAATATTGGTTCAGTATTAAGAAATGTAGCTACATATGCAAGATACTCTATTCCAGTAGTTGATGGTGAAAAATTATATGATATTAGTACTGTAGAGAAAAATGCAGATTCTCCAATTGATACAGACTTTATCGAAAAACGATTGTCATCTGTATTATCTTCTATTCCTGCTCCACCTGCAATTTTAAATATGATGCAAGAAGCAGAATTCTCAAGAAGTATTGTTAATCAGAATCTCGAATATCGAAATTCTATTAATGAAAAAGAATATACATTTGGTAAACAAATTACGAAATTATATAGATTAATTGCAATTTATACTAAGCTTGCAATTCCAGTTAATATTGAAGATAAAGAACTTCAATCTGATGCTAGTAATGAAGAAACTAATTCTAAGCTTAGAAAAGTAGATATTAAAAATATTAATGTAAGATTTGTAAGTCCTACATATCTTAATATGGTTAATATGTCTGAAACATTTACTAATATCGAACCAGTTATTGATTCATTTACTAAATATTTATTTGGTGAAGAAGCTGATACTGCATTAGATAAGTATATGATTCAGAGGTTTAAGAAAGAATGTGTTAAGATATTTGCTGGTAATATTGATCTTGCTTATATCGAAGACATCGCAAAGAAAATTAAAGATAATCCTTATGAAGGATTGAGTGATGATATTAAGAATAAAATCATTGCTAAAAATAGTGAAAACTTAATAAATGGCGATGATACTGGTGATTCTGACAATTCTGGTGGAAGCGATTCTGGCGGAGGAGATGATGAAGAATCTTTTAATTTTTAGAAAATAATATTTAAAATACACTCCCTAATATTAGGGAGTGTATTTTTATAAATAAAAAGAATCCTCAAGGATTACCCTTGAGGATTCTAAAGCATATCATCAATAATAATTAAATATTCAATGTGTAGAGGAAAAGGAAAAAAACTACACATTTTCGAACAAATTTTTCAAAAAAAGGAAGAACGAAAAAAAAATATTTATCCCACACCAATAATTATCGACGATATACAATAATATGTTAGAAATAAATGTGTAAAAATGACATTTTTTCAAAACGTTATATTATATAAGGAGATTAAAATGAAGAAATTATTTTTATTTTTTACATCATTTTTATTAATTTTTTCACATTTATTTTGTGAAGAATTATCAAAAAACTTAGACAGAGTTGAATTGCCTATTTATGAAACAGAGGAACAACGTGAGTTAATTGTACATAAAGGATATGTATTATCATATCGTGAAGTATATGAACAACCAGAATTTGTTATGTATGTTTTAAATTATGGAGATTCTAAAGTATCTAGAAGTAACAACTTTAGACCAGATTATAGTGTTTCTACAAAATCGGCTACGCCAGAAGATTATTATAAAAGTGGTTATGATAAAGGTCATTTGGCTCCAGCAGCAGATTTTTCATATTCAAAAGAATTGATGAGTGAATCATTTTACATGAGTAATATGAGTCCACAAACACCAGGATTAAATAGAGGACCGTGGAAATTTTTAGAAGAATATTTTAGAAATTTAGGTGAAAAATACGATAAAGTATATATAATAACAGGTCCTATTTTAGGAACTGACGATGCATCATATTTATATAATGAGATAGGCGAAAATAAAGTGAAAGTACCATATCTCTTCTATAAATGTGGTCTTTTTGTCAAAGATAATGAATATTATATGATATCATTTTTAATGCCAAATAAAATAATTTCTAAGAATTTTGAAGATTATCAATGTACTACTAACGATATAGAATTATTAGTTAATATGAACTTTTTTTCATTTATAGATGATGAAATTGAAGAAACACTAGAATCTACTATAACACAATTAAAATAAAATATGTTTCCTATGTTATTTTATTTTAAATAAGTTTCTTAGAAAACATGACATTATACAATAAAATAAGGAGATATAATTATATATATGACCGATTTTTATGTTGAAAAACGTGATGGCGAAAAGGTTGAATATAACCCTAAAAAGATCGAAGATGCTATCACTAAAGCAAATGAATCTTTAGATTCAGCCAAAAATGGCAAAATAACTAAAACCTTAATCAAAACAATTACAAACGATGTTGATAAAACTGTTATGTCGTATTTCGAAAGCGTTGTAAAGGAAAGAGATGCTTTATTGACAAAAATTAATAAGCGATTATCACAGTTGGAAAAAATAAGCGAAGAAGATCTTACGCTTGATCAGAAAAATGAACGAAAACAGCTTTTTAAAGATCAGAAAAATATTTCTGAAAAATTAATTTATATTAATATTGAAAATATTCAGGATATTGTCGAAAATACACTTATCAAACCTGAGTATAATTGTGTTAAAATTGCTAAGTGTTATATTAAATATCGTAGAGATCATGAAAGATATAGATTGCGACATAGCGATTTATATAAAGCACTTCTTCTTAAAGCAAAAGCCGAGAATGATGAAAAAGCAAATGCAAATCTCGATGAAAATTCATTTGGTGGAAGAATTGGTGAAGTTGCAAGTATTATAATGTGTGAACTTGCATATGATATAATGAGTAAACGACAGTTAGAAGCATTCCTTGAGAATGAAATTTATCCTCATGATAGAAATGCTTATTTTGTTGGTATGCATAACTGTATGAGTGTACCATTTGATGATATTATCAATGATTATGGTGTAGATACAAGAAATACAGATATTCGTATTTCTAATTCTGCTAATACTGCAGGTCAGATGTTTGCTGTAGGTGGACAACTTCAATCACTTCAACAATTTGGTGGTTTCAGTGCGACACATGCAGATACAACAATGGTTATTCCTATTCGTAAGACATATTATAAAAATATCTTAAAAGCAAGAGATCTTTTAAGTAAAACATGTATGTGGCTTCCAAAATTAGAAATGATATCTGAACCAAGAAATACTCCAATTACAAATTCTATATATTGGGGAAAATATAGAATATTTAATAAACGACGTAGAATTATCGCTCAAGAAGCAATGGATTGGACTGAAGCAGAAGTTAATCAGGTTTGTGAAGCATTATATCATAACCTCAATACACTCCAAAGTAGAAGTGGTAGAAAAATAATGAGAGTTGCATAAACTCAAGGTTGCCACCTTATCTAAGAAATTAGATATGAAAAATTCGGCAATATCGGTGAATCCTCTATATTTTTGGTAATTAAATATACTGTGTAATACCGAGATAATCTCTTAAATTTCGAAAGGTTAAGAGACATCGTAACGCGTAGCGATTGAATAAATATAATATCGCCAAGAGTGCCGAACACAAAGATTATAGATCTTTATAGATTTCTCAATCTATCCTAACGTTAAACGAGGGTGAAAATGTACGCTGAACTTATAGGAAACTATAAGAATCATAGGATAAAAAGCCTATGAGATAACAAATTGAACCAATTACCATTCTCTTCTTTAAATTATGGTTTGGATACTTCTATCGAAGGTCGTATGATGATAAAAGCACTTCTTCGTGCTAGTATGGAAGGACTTGGTAAATATCATAGAACTTCTATATTCCCTTGTGGAATTTTCCAATTAAAAGATGGAGTAAACTGTTTACCTGGTGATCCTAACTATGATCTTAAATTGATGGCTATTAAGTCTACAGTTAATAGATTCTATCCAAATTATTTCAACTGCGACTGGTCAGTACAAGTTGAAGGTATTAAGAAAGATCGTGAATTGAAACGAAAAGTTTTAACAAATCTTTCTACAGAAACTAAACAAAAACTTATTGCAATATTTAAAGAGCATCCTGAATATGCAGAAAAGATTAATCTTTTTGTAAATGAATATGGTATTCTTTCTGTATCTGATAAAGTTCAGCCTACTGAGGAAGGTGGAACCATGGGTTGCCGTACATATAATGGATATGATGTTAATTTTGATGAAAAATATTTTAAACAACTTCTCAATGAAATTATTAATACTGGTAAACTTCCAAAGAATTATCTGTATTCTGCTATGCAGAAAGATGGTCGTGGTAATATTGCCCCATCTACTGTTATCATGCCTACATATGCTATGAAAGCACGTCTTAAGTGGGATAAAGATAAATCTATTGATATCGTAGAAGAGTTCATGAAGATGCTTGATAAAGCTATTGATGATACAAAAGATTTCTTGATTGAACGATTTGAACATATTTGTTCACAAAAACCTTCAAGTGCTAGGTTCATGTATGAAAATGATATTATGAAAGGATATATTAGAAAACAGGGAATTAGAAGTGCTCTTAAACACGGAACACTTGCTGTTGGTCAATTAGGATTGGCAGAGACACTTCAGATTTTAATTGGTAAAAATCATTTAACTGAAGAAGGTATGGCTTTAGCTGAACGAATTGAACAACTCTTTAAATCAAAGTGTGATAAATTTAAGGAAGAATATAAACTTAACTTTGGTGTTTACTTTACACCTGCAGAAAATCTTTGTTATACAGCAATGACAAAGTTCCGTAACAAATATAAAGATCATCCATATATCAAAAAGATGATTAAAGAAGGAACTTTGCGTGAATACTTTACAAATTCTATTCATGTTCCTGTATGGGAAAAAATTGATATTAAAACAAAGATTGATGTAGAAACAAGATTGAGTAAATACTCATCTGCTGGTTGTATTCTTTATATTGAATTTGATGGTGTTTCTAAAAATAATCTTAAAGCAGTTGAAGAATATATTGATTATGCAAAACGTAAGGATGCTCCATACATTGCAATTAATATTCCGGCTGATGTGTGTCTTGATTGTGGTTTCATTGGTGATTTTTCTGATGGAGAAAAATGTACAAAATGTGGAAGCTCTAATATACTTATGCCAGCTCGTATTACTGGTTATCTTAATGGTGATTGGAGAACTTCATTTAATTATGGAAAACAACAGGAAAAGAAAGATCGTGAAAAACAATCTTTGTACACATTTAATACTATAAAAATGAAAACTTATTCTTGCGGATGTGGAGAATAAAATGAGAGTAGCAGCAGTTAATGATGATGATGCCGTGAATAGCGTTGATGGTCCTGCTGTAAGTTTATGGGTTTGTGGATGTCCTCATCATTGTCCAGGATGTCACAACCCAGAACTTTGGGACCATAGACCTGATAACTTTCTTTGTGAAGTAAAAAATACTACTGACGAAGAAATATTTTGGGCCAATAAATTAAAACCATTATTAATAGATAATGGTATTAAAAAGAATTTAGCTATTCTCGGTGGCGAACCATTGGATCCTCGTAATCGTTTATTTGTAAGTAATATCATTTTCTATATGCATAATTTCTTCCCAGATAGAAAGATTCTTTTATGGTCTGGATATTCTTTAGAGGAAATTAAGAAAATGTTTAAGAAACCGTTTGATATTGATTTCTTATCTTATGTTACTTATTTAATTACAGACAGATTTGATATTAAAAAACGAGATATTACATTACCATTACGTGGTTCTTCAAATCAAAGAATTTGGAAACCATATAAAGCTAAAACTTTATTTGGTAAAGAAATCGTTAAGTTTAAAAATATAACTGATCAATTTCCGTCTTTAACTAAATAATAAATATATATTATTTATTATATAAACTTAATTGAGGGGGAATTCAATGAGTAGTGATTTTGAAAAAATCAAAATTTTTGAACATGCAAAAAGAAAATTATATGAAGGTACTTTGTCTGAAAATGACTTTAAAGTTATTGTAGACGAATGTTCTAAAAGTCCATTTGAAATTATCACACAAAAGATAAAGAAAATGGGTGAAGCAGCAATTGAAGAGCTGAAATTGAGAGCACAGAGAAAGGAAAGAGGTTTTCCGCCTTATCCTGAATTCTGTGATCTTGAATCAGCCATGGATGTTCTAGTAGACTAAAATAAACCAGAGGAGAGTTATTCTCCTCTGGTTTATTTTTTTATATATAGTTAAACTATACTATATAAATCTATTAATATATGGAGGATTTTTACAAATGAGCGACGAGAAAAAAGAAGACTCACTCGAAAATTCTAACGATTCACCTTTTGTAGATTTTTCTGATCTTGACGAACAAGTAAAGAATGAAAATAAAGAAAAGAAAGAGACAATACAAAAAGAAGTCGAAGCTGAAAAAGAAGCAGCAAAAACTATTGAATCGCAAGCTAATGATAAATTGGCTGAGGCTTTGGAAGAAAAACCTGTAGCTCCAAAGTCAAAAACAAAGAAAGCTGCGGAGCCTATTCCGGAGCCACCTAAAGAAACAAAAACAGTTCAGAAACCTGAAAAGGAATCAAAAATTGTTTTGGAAAGTGATCGTGAAGATGAAACAAAAATTGATGCGGAAACTCCTATTGCAGATGAAACAGCTGATGTTCCTTCTGAAGAAGAAGAGAGTTTAATGAACTCTATTGATCCAAAATCAAGAATGCATCGTGTAATCACTGAAGGTGAAAAAGAAGAAACGAAAGATGATTTTGTAATTGATTATGAAAACAAAGAAGAAATTGTAAGTGAAAATTCACTTTCAGAAAAAGATATTCAAGAAAAAGAAGAACGCAGACAAAAACTCGAAGAAAAATGGGAAAAACGAACCGGATTTAAAGTATATGGTGGCGAAGGTGGTATTCCTTTTTCTTATGCATCTGATAATCCAAACGTAAAGGCGTTGCGTGAATATGATATCCCTATCGATAAAATTAAGCCTATTGCAAATGATGATGAAAATCTTAAAAAGAGTTTTATGGAACAATACATTACTCTTACAAATGCAAAAGACTCGACTGTAGTAGATCATCGTATCAGTCGCTTCCCATGTTTACTTTCTGGTTATTATGCCGAAATGACAGATTTTTCTATTGGTGAACTTACAAGTATGATTCGTATTTTGCGAAGTACTGAATATGATTTTGCATACAAATTCCAGCAGGAATTGGTAACATTGTTCAATCATATTTCATGGACATCTCTCAAACCAAACGGAGAAAAACTCACATTTGAAGAATGGCTTAAGTCTACAAAGTTCAAAGATCTCGATATGTTCTATTATGGTGCATATGATGCAACATATCCTGGAATCAGTAAATATGATATCACATGTGGAAACTGTGGTTCGGTATTTACTGTTGAAAAACCAAATCGTGGTCTTGCATATCTTCTTCAGAATGGTGGAGATCCTCTTCTTAAAGATACATTTATCAAAGATGTATTGATGGAAAGACTTCCTTCTTCTGAATTGAAGAAAACGCTTATTTACAGAAAAGCAAATACAAATTTTGATGAAAAAGTAATTAAACCACACAATATTCGTATCAGCTATGGTTGTCCTTCACTTATGGATATTCTTGAATATCTTTCTGTATTTAAAGAAACACTTACTGATATTGAAGATTTTGAAGCTATTATCGATTCTGATATGGATGGTCATAATATCCTCACACTCTTCACACTCATTAAGAGTATTACTGTACCAGTAAGCCGCGGTAAAAATCAAGAAGGTAAAACTGTTCTTGGTTTCTACAAAGTTGATACAGAAATCGATGACGATAACAAGCGTATGGAAAATCGCAAATATATCGTTTCTATTCTTAAAAGTCTCCCTGAAAAAGAATTCGCAGATCTCTTTACAGGTAAAGAACTTGCAGAAAGAAAACGATTGGTTGGTATTACAACTATTTTGCACAATATCAATTGTACAAATTGTAATGCTAACATTGCACGTATTCCTATTGATATGCGTGGTAATTTTTTTACGAAAACCGTCACCGTGGTGGATCAAATAGAGCAATTCTAGAAAAACAATGGTATGATGGAATTGGTGATACTAAAACAGACTTAGATCAAAATATTGCTAAATCTGTCGATCAGATAGCAAAACTACTGGAGTTAAAACCTGAAGACGTCTATAGGTATCCAATTCCACTTATCAATTCAATGGTGGCGGCAAGAGTTTCAAACTTGAAAGAATCTAGATATCGTGCTGAGAAGTATGGTGAAATCGATTCTTACACAGAGAAAGACTTCACAGGTTTGAAAGCTATGACTACTGTATTGAATCAAATGTTTAGTAATTCTGGTAGCACCGATAATAAACCAAGAGGTGCTAAAAACCTTTCTAACATGAGTCAATAATAAGGTGGAACAAAAATGGAAGATAAAGCAAAAACAAAAGATCAGAAGAAAAATTCTAATAATCTTAGTGGCTTTATTTCTACGCTCGGATCAAATATTGGGGTAAGTATCTCTACACCTAAAAAGAAAGATACGTTTAGCCCATATTCTGCCGAAAATCAACAACAAGTTCAAGAAATATTTGACGTAATGAGTTCTTATAAAGATAAAACATCAGAGCGTGAGATTAATGTTCCGAAATCTGTGTCTATGAACAAAAGTGGAAAAAAGACACAGTTTGAATTTGGTTCCGAGATTAACGCAGATGTTTTTGACGAGATCGTGGAAAACAAAGGTTTGACAAATATTTCGTTAGACCAAAGCTCAAAAGTTATTGAAATCACAAAATAAATAGGAGTGAAAAATGATTTCTTCTAAAGATATTACAGAGGGTCACATTAACCTCGTTGATCACGAAACATTTAAAAAGATTGTTCGTGATGTATTAAGAGACGTTGGAAGTGTACGAAGCACTCTTGGACCAGGTGGTAAAGCAAACTTGGTACATGATCAGAACAATATGTCTTTGTATAAATCAAAGGATGGTTTCAGAGACATTATGGATATGCACTATGATGATTATTTCTATGATGCAGTTCTTAAGCTTATTAAGGACGTTTCTGCTCATAACAATCAGATCATTGGTGACAGTACAACTTCTGCTGCAGTCATTCTTGAAGATTTCTATGTTAAATTGGAGGATCTTGTTGAGAAACACGAAGGTGGTTTTGAACATATCTCTCTTACTGGCGTAGTAAATATTCTCGAAAAACTCAAGGTAGTTCTCAAAGAAGAACTTATCGAAAAAGGATACGTTCAATTCCTCAAAGATTATTCTGTTGAAGATCAGAAGAAGATTGCACGTAAAGTAGCTACAATTGCCGCAAATAATGATAAGAGTGTTGGAGATTATGTTGCAAAACTCTTTAACAAGATTATCGAATCTGGTAATGCAGATGAACTTTTTACAGATATCAGTCCAAATTATACAAAAGATACGACTGATTCATCTGAAATTGGATTCCGTATGATGCATTCATATATCAACCGCATCTATACAACAGAACCTGATAAGGCAACAGCAACTTATACAAATCCACGTTTCCTTCTTATCGAAGGCGCTCTTCTCGATGGAGATATCGACAGACTCCGTGATATTATCGATTGGAACTGTTTCATGAATGACACTCCACTCGTTATCATTGCATCTGAATTTACACAGAAAATTGCTCAGTGGCTCTATTCACTTCGTATTGGTGGACAGGAACGTATTTTCGCAGATCCGAAAACAGGAAATCAGCAAAGATGTATTTTGCCACCATATAAAATTATTCCTATCGAACTCAATGCTGGTGATGATGAATCACATGAAAAGTACATTGATCTCGAAACTGCTCTTGGCGGTCATGCAATTCCTGCTGTTACACAGACATGGGAATCTCTCGGTACAACAGCAGTAGAATGGGATAAGATTCTCGGTGGAGCTGAAAAAATCGTGTGTATTCCATATGAAACAAGTATCATTGGTGGTCACGGAGATTCTGTAGCTATTCAGGCTCGTATTGACAAACTCCAGGGTGAACTTGATCATATGGTTCTTATTTCTGATGGTGGAGCATCTGAACTCAGAAAAGCTTCATATTTGGAAAGAATTGGTCTTCTTAAATCAAACATGGTTTCTATCCGCGTAGGTGGAGCAACCTTCAAAGAAAGACAGTATAACTGTCTTGTATATGAAGATGCTGTCTATGCACTTAAATCTACAATCAAAAACGGATTTACTCTTGCCGGTCAGGTTTCTCTCAATCATCTTATTCACAAATATAGTGATGAAATTATCGAAAAGGTAATTGCAAAACTTGAAGCTGAAGGCAGAAATGTAACATTCGGTAAACACCGTGATGATGCATTGAAATCTGCTATCAGAAGTATTCTCGATGTAGTAACAGAAACATTCAATGTTGCATACAAAACTGCACTCGAAAATGCTATTTTTGATAAGAATGAACTTGATGAAATCTACAATAATCTTTATAAATCAGATGCAGAAAAACCAAAGTCATATAACCTTATTACAGGTGATTATGAAACTCTTGATCTCAAATCTGATTGTAACATGCTTGTTGCTGGTAATACAGACTATGAAACATTTGCCGCAAACGTTGGTATTGCAGCGCTCTTCTTAAATACAGATAACTTGGAAACACTTTATATTCCTCGTCGTCTTTCAAAAGAAGAGATTCTTGCAAAACAAATGACTGCAAATAATGATCAGTAATTAATTAGTCCTGTACCCTTAATAGGGTACAGGATTTATTTTCCTGTGTTCCTGTAATAAAAGTACTTTTTAGTGGCCTATTATATAGTGAATATAAATAATAAAGTAAATAATACTAAAACATTTATAATTCAAGGAGTATATAATATGAATAATAAGGTCAATAAGACCTTATTTTTTTATATATTTTTATACATTAATATATAATTTTTTATCGTTAGGAGGAAAAATATTATGGGTATTCATAGAGAAATTGGATTACTTGAACCTACACTTAAGAGAAGAGTTGAAAAAGCTATTATTGCATTGGAAAATGCTAATCTTCCTGTACTTATTAGCGAAACTCTTCGTGATTTGAATGTACAGAAAGCATATTATGCTCAAGGACGTCAATCATTATTAGAAGTGAATCAGTTAAGAAAAGAAGCTGGTTTATATCTTATCAGTGCAGCGGAAAATAAAAAGACTGTTACAAATTGTGACGGTGTTAAATATAAATCAAATCATCAGGCGAGAGATGAAAGTGGATATGGTTATGCTATCGATCTTGTTCCTGCAAAAGTTGACGAACGCGGAAATAAAAGCTTTTGGTGGAATGCTCCACAAGAAGTTTGGGAAAAGATGGGACACATTGCAGAAGAATGCGGACTCGATTGGTGCTATGGTGGAAAAGGAGAACATTGGGGATGGGATTCACCACATTTTGAACTCCTTAAAGACTATACAGAAAAGGAGAACTGTTGAATATGGACTCATATAAAAAGTTGGTTCAAAAAATTATTAATGAAGGTGAAAGAAAGGAAAACAGAACAGGTATAGATACTTTATCTATTACTGGATATATGTTTGAACACAATATGTCAGACGGTTTTCCTCTTTTAACAACTAAGAAAATGGCATATAAAAGTATCTTTTCAGAACTTGAATTTTTTCTAAAAGGATATCATAATAAAGAATGGCTTAAAGAACATAAAAATCATATATGGGATGAATGGTGTTCCCCACTTCTTCAATCATACGGAAATGATGAAGAGACGAAAGAAAAGATGAAAAATATTTCCGAATTAGGACCTATTTATGGGGTTCAATGGAGAAATTTTGATGGTAGACACTATTTTGATGAAAATGTAAGCGAAATGTATTCTGATGAATTTGATAAAGGTGTAGATCAATTAAAATATGTGGTAGATGAGATTAAGAATAATCCTACATCTAGACGAATTATATGCTCAGCATGGAATCCAAATCAAATAAATGCTATGGCATTACCTCCATGTCATGTAATGTGGCAAGTACTTATTAATACTACAACTAATAAAATGGATCTTATTTGGTATCAAAGATCTGTTGATACTATGTTAGGTCTTCCATTTAATATTGCATCATACGCAGCACTTCTTGAATTACTTTGTTTGGAATCTGGTAGATATACTCCAGGAAAACTTATCGGAATGCTTGCAGATGTTCATATTTATGAAAATCATATCGAAACTGCATTAGAACAGCTCAAAAGACCGACTTATAAATTACCAAAATTTTCTGTAAATAATTTTGAATCTATTTTTGATTTTAAATCTGAAGACGTTGTTATCTCCGATTATGTGTGTGGCGATAAACTTTCATTCGATATTGCAGTTTAAAATATATATTATATTTTAGATAGGAGAAATAATAATGGCTATTAAAATTATTGCCGCAATGGATTCTAATTGCAATATTGGAAAAGACGGTAAATTACCATGGCAAGGAAAACCTGAATACAGATGGGATATGGCTCATTTTAAAGAAACTACAAGAAATAATATTGTAGTTATGGGTTACAACACATTTGTATCACTAAATCGTAAAGCGTTACCAGATAGAGTAAATTATGTAATAACTAAAAATCATATTCATAGCATTACAGATATCAATGTAAATAAAATATTCACATCAATAGAAGATTTAAATGATTGGTATCAAAGATGGTGTGTGATAGATAGAAAATTTAATTATGAAGATTTATATATAATTGGTGGAGCCAGAATATATAAAGAATTTCTTCAAATGGGATTAGTTGACGAAATCATTTTATCAGTATTTGATGAAAAATTTAATGCAGATATTCAATTCCCAACAGAATATCTTTATAAATCTTCCGGATATAGAATCGATGATTCAAAAACTAAAATTTATGGTAATGGTAAAATTTATACATTTGTTCGAATGACTGAAGCAGATTTCGGTCTCGAAGACAAATATCATGATTTGAGAGATATTGTAAAATAAAAATGATTTACAAGTAGAGGATTTTTCCTCTACTTGTAATTAATATATTTTTTCTATATATATTATATTATGAATAAAATTAATATGATTTTTGGAGGTCATAAATATGAAATCAATTAAAACTGATAATTTTAAAGAAGGTGTAAAGAATTTTATAGAATCATTCAGAGAATCAAATGATGATGTAACGAGATATGGAAGTGAAAAATTAGTTAATGGAATCGTAGATCGAAAAAATAAAAATGGTTTTAGTGGTACAAAAATCAGTGATCGACGAATTACATCTGGTGGTGTTAGATAATGTTCTGTAATATCATGAACGGATTAACAAATTTTTATTCTAGTAATCCGGTTTGTATTTGTGATGAAATTGATGAAGATGAATACGATGAAATGCATGATAATACATATGTAACAGATGAAGAATTGAATGAAATGTGTAATAGTAAAAAATATGATGATGATGACAATGATGATGAAATGTATGCAATATTTTAATATGCAAAAACATTAATTTATAATAAAATAGTCGAAAATGAAATATATTTTCGACTATATTTTTTTGGAGATTTTATATGATAGTGAACGCAGATTTACCGAAATATAAGTATCTAAAAGAAGGATTGATGAATTATTGTTTGTTAAGACAGATGGTTAGACAACAATATGAACACTGCTCCAAATATCCTGACGATGTAAAAGTTATAAGAAACTTATATGGTGATTATCCACAATCAGGTTATGGAAGTCCTGAAGTAGAAAGATTTATCAGATTTAATGAATACTTTCTAAATAATTTAATTTATTATCCGACAACTAAACGAGAGATTACTAATTTATATAATGGTTTTTATTCATACGGATACGAAGCACATGATAATTTATTTTTTGAAAGACTTAAAGAAAGATTTGATGCTATAAATTCAGAAATAATAAGATCTTTAAATATGTATTATGATTTTAAAAAAGATAAAATTTATTTTTCGAATTTTAATATTCCTACATATTTTAAAAGTGTTTATGAAAAAGGAATGAGTAATTCAAGATTTAACAAAGATAATTTTATGAAAAGTAAATTATATAAGTCATATATAAATGGAACTACAGGACTTTCTATTGCACTAGATACTTATGATATTAAAATGAATCAAGATTTTTGGGATAAGTATACTGTAGAAGATGTCGAATTAATTTTTTCTAAAATAGATAATAGTCAATCTATCTCAAGTTTAGCAGGTGTTGAAAAATATGGGTCGACATAAAGGATATAACACTGATAAAATGAGAGAAGAAAAAAGATTGAAATGTGAAATTATCAAGTTGGAAAAAAATCTTATTAGAGATAGAAATTTTTTTTCTAACTATACAAATGAAGAATTTATCGAATATGAAATAACTCGTATTGAAGGAATAACAAAAAAGTTTTTAATTAAATTTCTTAAAAAATATGGGTATATTAAAACTAATACAGGAAGTGTTAGACTAGATGATAGAGAATCTGCTATTAAAATTTATAGTGTAATAGCTGATAATACAAAATAAATAAAATTAGTACCTCAATAACGAGGTACTAATTATTTTATACATTAATAGTATTTTTTGGTTTAAGAACTCTTGATTTAAGACAAGCGGCTTGTACAAAAGCACGTGTAGTTTCAAGAGATTGTGAATCGTTTAAATTAACAAAACAATCGTTATATCTTACTTTACCATATTTTTCAATCTGACTTAACATATGCATTTTACCAGGCATATTATCTGCACGAATAGTAAGCATTTCCTTAAGAGATTCTTTTTGGTTTGTAGTTACAAGAGCAGCAGTTTGCATATCACCAATAGATGCAGCCTTGGAATCACCTGTAACCTGACCTGTAATAGGATTACTATGTTCGGTAGTACCTGCAGAAAAGTTTTTATGCTGCAAGAACTGTTGCATCTTTCGTACATAAATTACCAAAATAGGTACTGGTGTAGATGTTACCACAGGATGTTCAGGATCATCTGGATTTAAATGTGGAAATGCTACATATTCTCTTAATTTTACATTCCATTTTTTAGCAACTTTTTCAATATGATTTAAATCAATCATTGTATCTGTTCTGTTGGAACTTTGATCGAGATCTACTGAAATATGTGTGTGCTCTGGATTTGAATACATTTTTTTCATCCAAGTATCAAAATCCTTATCGCTCATAGTACTAAAACGAATTTTCCATACTTCTGTATTAGCACCACTAGGATCTAAATCACTAACCAATTTTAATATTGTATTTTCAGCTTTTTTACGTTTATCATTCATAATAAGCTCCATATTATTTATTTATATAATTAAATGTCTTCAATAATTTTTAAACAATTATTATTAAAATATATTATATTTTGATATTTAATAAAATTTTATATTTTATTAAACTTAATATTATACAACATATAAAGAAAAAATAAAAGAAAACAATATAGGAGATTATGATGCGAACTGAAATTTTAAAAACAGAGAGCAAAGAAGAACCTAACCGTATTAAAAAACCTGTTGTATTCCAAATAAATACTGCAGATTTTACAAGAAAAGACAAATTAAAAGGTGAAGTACAAACATTTGGCGAAAAAGCATTTGCGAGACTTTACGATGCATTATGGAATTATATATTCCTCGATTATAAAAGAAAAGATAATTTGATAAAAGTAGTATCAGTAGATGAAAATGATGAACCTTGTTTTGCATACATGACTGCAGCAGAATTGATGATTCATATGATATTCTGGAAACCATATGTAATATATGCAAAGTGTTTGAAAAGAAAAGTTGTAATTAGAAGTGATACATTTTATAATACTGAAAACTTCGATAAAAAGAAATTTGCAACAGCTCTTAAAAATATCGTTAAAACATTTCTTCCTGATGCAGAAGTTAGAGGTGATGATGGTATTAATGAATTATCATATATTATTTCTTTGTGTGTTGATGATTATTGTGAATTGATGAATTCATATTGTACAATTGCATCTAATACAATATCTATTTATGATATTCATCAGTTGGAGAAAAGAAGTCCTGAATTTAAATCTTGTTTGAATACTCAGTTGGATGAAGAACTTCCACAGAAAGTAATTGAACAACAGATTAAGAAAGGTGAGCATAGAACTGTAGATGCTATTTTAAAAGATGGAAAATCTGCATTGGTAAATTATATTAAAGGTGGTCGTCTTAGTCGAGATCAGTTTACGCAAATGTTCTTTGCTGTAGGACCGCGAACCGATGTTGATAAATCAATTCTTCCTAAGATT
>Ga0326511_10002116_pt1 | contig 16289 bp, 8 predicted proteins | sample 0_2496_0518_D_FD_203701 | JGI IMG/M metagenome (GOLD analysis project Ga0326511, IMG submission 203701) | Bovine rumen microbial communities from UC Davis, California, United States - 0_2496_0518 | ecosystem: Host-associated > Mammals > Digestive system > Stomach > Rumen | place: USA: California...
ATCGCCGGACAGCCGTCGGGCGAGCCGTCGTCGACGAGGATCACCTCGCAGTCGGCCACCTTCTGGTCCACAATGCTCTGTACACATCGCGCCAGCGTCCTCTCCACCCGGTATACGGGCACCACTATACTCAGACCTGTCATTACCTTAATAACGCTGCACGCCCACGGATATTGTCGAGGATTTCTTCTAAAATTTTGAAAAGCAGCGCCTGGAGCATGCCGCCACGGGCCTGAAGGCAATTCACAATTCACAATTGATAATTATTACGACCTCAGCGGTCGCAAGGTTGTCAAGGCCAAGAAGGGCGTGTACGTGAAGAACGGACGCAAGGTCGTGATTAAGTAAGCGAAGACCTGAGCTTGCTCGAGGTCTTCCGCGCTCGGCTATGCCGCTTGCTACTGAAAGGACGCAAGAACGGGAACGAGCTCGAGCAAAGCTCAAAGTAGTAGTGAAGTAAACGATGAGAAAGACTATCCTGACCATTTGCTGCCTCCTGTTGACCACGCTGGCAGCAGCTTATAACGATGAGTTCAGTCTGGGTGATGTCACCCTGCTTGACGGTCCGCTGAAGAAGGCGTGCGACCTGAACGTCAAGACGCTGTTGCAGTATGACTGCGACCGTCTGCTCGCGCCCTATCGCAAGGAGGCCGGGCTCGAGCCGAAAGCCAAGGCCTATCCCAATTGGGAGGGACTCGACGGCCATGTGGGCGGTCACTACCTGTCGGCGTTGGCCATGAACGCGGCGATGGGCAACGCGGAGTGCCTCCGTCGCATGGAGTATATGATCAGCGAGCTGCAGGCGTGTGCCGATGCCAATAGGAAGAACCACGCGGAGTGGGGACGTGGCTACGTGGGCGGTATGCCCAACAGCGAGCGCATCTGGTCGACGTTCAAGAAGGGCGACTTCGGCACGTACTTCGGCTCGTGGGCACCGTTCTACAACCTGCACAAGATGTATGCCGGCTTGCGCGATGCCTGGTGGTATTGCCAGAATGAGCAGGCGAAGAAACTCTTCATGGACTTCTGCGACTGGGTCATCGACCTGACGGCCGACCTCAGCGACGAACAGATGGAGCGGATGCTCGGTAACGAGCACGGCGGCATGAACGAGGTGCTGGCCGATGCCTACGCCATCTCAAATGGCGACAGGAAGTATCTCGATGCCGCCAAGCGGTTCTCGCACCGCCGTCTGCTGACACCGATGACACAGCATATTGACAACCTCGACAATATGCACGCCAACACGCAGGTGCCAAAGGTGGTGGGCTTCCAGCGTATAGCCGAGGTGGCCAGCGACGAGGCCTACTACGAGGCCGCACAGTTCTTCTGGGACGTGGTGACTAGCCAGCGCTCGCTGGCTTTCGGCGGCAACAGCCGTCGTGAGCATTTCCCCAGCAAGGAAGCCTGCATGGACTTCATCAACGACATCGACGGCCCAGAGACTTGCAACACCAATAATATGCTGAAGCTGACGGAGGCGCTGCACCGCCGCAACCCTGAGGCCCGCTATGCCGACTATTTTGAGCTGGCCACGTTCAACCACATCCTCTCGTCGCAGCATCCCGAGCACGGCGGCTACGTCTACTTCACACCTGCCCGTCCGCGTCACTATCGCAACTACTCGGCGCCGAACGAGGCCATGTGGTGCTGTGTGGGTACAGGCATGGAGAACCACTCGAAGTACGGCCAGTTCATCTATACACATCGTGGTGACAACCTGTTTGTCAACCTTTTCGTGGCATCGGAGCTGAACTGGAAGGAGAAGGACATCGTACTGCGTCAGGAGACCCTCTTCCCCTATGCCGAGACCAGTCGCATCACCGTCACGCAGGGCAAGGGTGAGTTCTCGCTGATGGTGCGCTACCCCGGTTGGGTGAAGCCCGGACAGTTCAGCGTGAAGGTTAATGGCCAGCCCGTGAGCATCGTCACTGGCCCCTCGTCCTATGTCACCATCGATCGCAAGTGGAAGAAAGGCGACGTGGTGGAGGTCACCTTCCCGATGTATAACTACGTGAAATACCTGCCCAACGAGCCGCAGTACATCGCCTTGATGCATGGCCCCATCCTGCTGGCTATGAAGACCGGTACCGAGGACTTGGCCCATCTGGTGGCCGACGACAGCCGCTTCGGCCAGTATGCCAGTGGCAAGAAGCTGCCCGTCAACGAGGCGCCCATCCTCATCAACGACAACATCGAGGACATTGCCAACCAGCTGACGCCCGTCGCCGGCAAGCCCCTGCACTTCACCCTCAGCACGAAGATGGAGAATGCCATCCACAATGAACTCCAACCCTTCTTCGAGCTTCACGATGCCCGCTACATGATGTACTGGCTCGCCCTGTCGGAGCAGAGTTACAAGGGCTATCTCGCCGACCTCGCCCGTCAGGAGCAGGAGCGTCAGGCGCTGGAGGCCCGTACCGTCGACAAGGTACAGCCCGGTGAGCAGCAGCCCGAGACCGACCACAAGATGGAGACCGACCGCTCGCAAGTTGGCAACACCAACGACACCTTCTGGCGCGATGCCAGCGATGGCCACTACTTCAGCTACCTGATGCAGACCGACGGAAGGTCTGACCTCTCGTTACGCCTGAAGTACTGGGGCGTGGGCGAATGGAAGAGCCACGAGTTCGACATCTTCGTTGACGACGTGCTGGTCATGGAGGTGAACAATACCGGTAAGTACCGCATCTCCGAGTTCAAGTACGAGACCTATCCCATCCCCGCCGAACTGCTGAAGGGCAAGACACAGGTACGCGTGAAGTTCGTCGCCAAGCCGCGTAAGCAGATAGGCGAGATTTACGAAGTAAGGCTTGTAAAAGAATAATAGCCCCTCCGGCAAGTTGTTTTGAAACGTAACACGAAAAGACTGACAATGACAAGACTCGCATTGATTTCATTGGTGCTCTTTGTCACCATGACCGCATTGGCACATGAGCAATTCTGCATTGCCAAGGACGGCAAGGCTGCAACGATCGTGGTAGATGGGAATGACAGGAAGGGCGTCATACGTGCTGCCAACGACCTAAGCGATGACATCCGCAAGGTGACGGGCGTTAGTGGCGCTGTGCGCCTAATAGATAATGGAAAATGGACAATAGATAATTCCATCATTGTTGGAACAATTGGCAAGAGCCGAACCATCGACCGCCTCATCAAGCAGAAGAAGCTGGATGTGAAGAAAATCAAGGGCCACTGGGAGGGCTATGTCATCGATGTGGTGGATGGAAACCTCGTCATTGCTGGTAACGACAAGCTCGGCACCATCTACGGCATCTACGAGATTTCCCGCCGCATTGGCGTGTCGCCCTGGTACTGGATGGCTGACGCTCCCGTAGTACACCAGGACGAGCTGTACTATAACGACGGCTACGAATACGACTGGCCTGCCGTGAAGTATCGCGGCATCTTCATCAACGACGAGTGGCCCTCGTTCGGCACGTGGTGTCAGAAGCACTTCGGCGGCGTGAACTCCAAGGCCTACGAGAAGATCTTTGAGCTCTTGCTGCGCCTGAAGGCCAACTACTTCTGGCCAGCCATGTGGGCGACGGCCTTCAACGAAGACGACCCCGAGAGTCCCCGTCTGGCCGACGAGATGGGTATCGTCATGGGCACCTCGCATCACGAGCCGATGATGCGCTCGCACCGCGAATACCTGAACCGAAAGGAGCAGGTGGGACCGTGGGACTATGCCACCAATAAGGAACGCGTGGACAAGTTCTTCCGCGAGGGTATGGAGCGTAACAAGGCGTACGACAACCTCGTAACCATCGGTATGCGCGGCGATGGCGACGTGGCGATGGGCAAGGGCGACGACCAGGAGAACATGAAGACGCTCCACAATGTTATCGATGGTCAGCGTAAGATTATCAAGGACATCTACGGACGTGCCGACGCCGTGCCTCAGCTTTGGGCCATCTTCACCGAGGTACAACGCTACTACGATGCCGGCTTTACCGTTCCCGATGACGTGACGCTGCTTTTCTGCGACAACAACTGGGGCTACATCCGCCGCAAGGGCACCGAGAAGGAACGCAAGCGCAAGGGCGGTCTGGGTCTCTACTACCATATCGACATGAACGGTGGCCCCTGGAACGACCGTTGGGTGAACACCACCACAGTCCCCAAGCTCCGCGAGCAGCTGAACCTCGCCTACCAGAGCGGCATCGACCGCATCTGGATTATCAACGTGGGCGACCTGAAGCCGAAGGAGATGCCTATCTCGTTCATCATGGACTATGCCTGGGACCCTGAGAGCGTGGGAGCCGGTGACGAGCAGCAGGGATGGTTACGCCAATGGACACGTAGCGTGCTTGGCGGTTGTGCCGCCGAGGATGTCAAGGAAGCTGCCGACATCATCGCTGACTATTCGAAGTATAACCTCTGGCGCAAGCCCGAGGTGCAGGTGCCGGGACTCTTCAACTACGCGGAGATGCTGCGCCTGAACAACCTCTGGCAGTCGGTCGTGCTACGCTGTGAGGCCCTCAAGGAACGTATCCCCGCTGAGGCCCAGGATGCTTTCTACCAGTTGGTCTACTATCCCGCCGTGGCTTCGGCTGGCGTGGCCCAGATATACAACGCCGCCACGATGGGTGACAGCATCACCATCAATCACCTCATGGCGAAAGACCAGCGGCTGACCGACTATTATAATAAGGTGTTGGCTGGCGGAAAGTGGGACGGCATGATGCTCGACAACCATATCGGCTACTCCAAGTGGTCTATTCCCGACAAGAATACGCATCCCATGAGTCTCGGCTACAAGGTCGACTACCCGCTGCTCTACTCGTTTGCCACTCCCTCGAAGGAATATTCAATTCCTGCCATCGACTTTGTCAATACGGATAGGGAGGTACACCCCTGCTTTAACGGCTGGGAGATACTTTGGGGGCTCGGTCGCGGCGACGGCTGCATGGGTGCTTCCGACGTCATGAAGGAATACCCCAATGGTGACGGCCCGGTACTGGAGTACGACATTGACCTATCTCCCAAAGACGGCAAGGGAACCATAGCCATCGGCATCCTGCCTACGCAAGACATCATGCCCGCTCGCGGTCTGCGTCTTGGCGTGCAGCTCGACAATTGGCCCATGACGACTGTCGACGCCCGTCAGGGACTGCACGACGAATTCCAGGAATATACCCCAAAGAACCTCGCCCAATCGAAGAACCTGAAACCTCTCCCCCCACACAACAACCTGCTGCTCAGCGGCTGGAGGAACGGACGGAAGATGCTTCGCCGCGACGAGGTGTTCGACAACATCCGCTGGCTGGAGGTAAATTTCGTCAATACCACTCCTGGCAAGCACCGCCTGAAGCTCATCATGATCGACCCCGAAATCGTCATCGAGACCATCGTGGTCAATCCCGACAACAATCGCTACAGCTACTTTGGCGCACCGGCAAGAACAGAATAGAAACAGAACAAAGATGATTGACATGAAGAGGCTATTCACTATGGGTTGTCTGCTGCTGGCTTTGAACGCGGCAGCCCAAACGGCACCTTTCGGCCCTGTGCCCACGGAGAACCAGCTGCGGTGGCAGGACATGGAGATGTACGCGTTTATCCACTACTCGCTGAACACGTATACCGATCAGGAGTGGGGCTTTGGCAACGAAGACCCGCAGCTGTTCAATCCCTCGGACCTCGACTGCCGCCAGTGGGCACGGGTCTGTAAGCAGGCGGGCATGAAGGGCATCATCTTCACCGCCAAACACCATTGCGGCTTCTGTATGTGGCCAAGTTCCTACACCGAGTACAGCGTAAAGAACGCCCCTTGGAAGAACGGCAAGGGCGACGTGGTGCGCGAGTTGGCCGATGCCTGCCGCGAGGAGGGGCTGAAGTTTGCCGTCTACCTCTCGCCGTGGGACAGGAACCACGCGGACTACGGACGGCCGGAATACGTGACGTATTTCCGCAACCAGCTCCGTGAACTGCTCACCCAGTATGGCGACATCTTCGAGGTGTGGTTCGATGGTGCCAACGGCGGCGACGGCTGGTATGGCGGCGCGAATGAGACACGACGCATAGACGGCCGCACGTACTACGGCTGGGCGGAGACGTTCCGCATGATCCGTGAGCTGCAGCCGGGAGCCGTCATCTGGAACGACGGTGGCGACCGTGGCGACCTGCGCTGGGTGGGCACCGAGGCCGGTAACGTGGGCGAGACAAACTGGAGCCTGATGCCGGCGACGGGCGACACCCCCTGGCACATGCTGCACTACGGCGTGGAGAACGGCGACGTGTGGTGTCCCGGCGAGACGAACACCAGCATCCGTCCGGGCTGGTTCTACCACGAGACGGAGAACGAACACGTGAAGAGCCTGTCGAAGCTCATGGATACCTATTACAAGAGCGTGGGCCGCAACTCGACGCTGCTGCTCAACTTCCCCATCGCCCCGAACGGGCGGATACACCCGACGGACAGTCTGCGTGGTATCGCCTTCAAGAAGATGATAGACGAGGTGTTCGTCAATGGAAGTGTAGAGTTTAGAGTGGATAGTGTAGAGTTTGCTACCGCCTTTCCTGCAGAAGAAGGGACAGCGGTAGCAAACTCTACACTCTACACTCTAAACTTCAAACAGCCCACGGCCATGAACCGTTTCGTGGCCGAGGAGGATATAGCCTTGGGCCAGCGGGTGAAGAATTTCTCGTTGGAGGCTGAGGTTGATGGCAAATGGGTGCCATTGCGCGATATGCTCGTTGAGAACGGTGACGGGCTGACGACTATCGGCCACCGCCGTATCGTCTGCTTCCCGACGGTCCAGGCGACGAAGCTACGCTTCACGATAACGGACAGCAAGGCCGCGCCCGTCATCAAACGACTCGGCGTCTATCTGGCTCCCGAGCTGACGGCTGACATCCCTGACAGCGGCGAGAAGAAGTCGTCGGCGCTACACATCTTCTTTAGCTCGCCCCGTCAGATGATGGTTGACTGGGACACAGAGCAGACGTTTACCACGTTCCGCTACCTGCCGCCGCAGAACACCCGCGACGGTCTGATTACGCACTACACCCTCTGGGCCTCGACGGACTGGGCACACTGGACGAAGCTCGCCTCCGGTGAGTTCTCGAACATCGTCAACAACCCCATCTGGCAGACCATCAAGTTCCCGGCCACGAAGGCACGCATACTGAAACTCGATGCCGACCGCCTGGCCGAGGGCGAGCGCATGGGTTACGGCGATGTGGACTTCTACTAAACAGCCATTCAATAGCCATTTCCGTTGGATTTTTGAAGATTTTCGTTCAAACGAAAAGCGGGGGTGCCATATAGGCACACCCGCTTGTCTTATCTGTGAACGAAGTGCTTATGCCAGCAGCTTCTTCACCTGCTCATAGACGTTCTGACCGGTGAAGCCGAGCTTCTCGTCGAGCACCTTGTAAGGAGCCGAGAAGCCGAACGACTCGAGACCCCAGACGGTACCGTCGGCACCTACCAGGCCTTCGAGGTTCACGGGCAGACCGGCGGTCAGACCGAACTTCTTCTTGCCAGCGGGCAGGACGCTCTGCTGGTACTCCTTCGACTGGCTGCGGAACAGACCCTCGGAAGGAACGCTGACGACGCGTGTCTTGATGCCGTCGGCAGCCAGCAGCTTGGCACCAGCCTCGAGGGTAGACACCTCGGAACCGCTGGCGAGCAGGATGACGTCGTAGTCCTCGTCGGAACCGGCGACGACGTAAGCACCCTTGGTAGCCTGCGTGTAGTCGTTGCCCTCGGGCAGCATCTCGATGTTCTGACGCGAGAAGATCAGGGCCGTCGGGGTGTCGACGTTCTCCATAGCCATGCGCCAGCAAATGGTGGTCTCCTCGGCATCGGCGGGACGAACGACGAGCACGCTGTTCTTGCCGTGGTGGTTCTTCAGCTTCTCCATCAGGCGGATCTGTGCCTCCTGCTCAACGGGCTCGTGGGTAGGACCGTCCTCACCAACGCGGAAGGCGTCGTGGGTCCAGATGAACTTCACGGGCAGCTCCATGAGGGCAGCCATACGGACGGCGGGCTTCATGTAGTCGGAGAACACGAAGAACGTGCCGCAAGCGGGGATGACACCACCGTGCAGAGCCATACCGATGCAGCAGCAAGCCATCGTCAGCTCGGCCACGCCAGCCTCGAAGAAGGCACCGCTGAAGTCGCCCTTCACGATGTCGTGGGTCTTCTTCAGGAAGCCGTTGGTATTGTCGGAGTTCGACAGGTCGGCCGAAGCGCAGATCATGTTGGGCACCTGCTCAGCCAGCTGACCGAGGACGGCAGCCGAAGCGCTACGGGTAGCGGAGCCAGCCTTCTGCTCAACCTTCGTCCAGTCAATCTTCGGAGCCTTGCCGCTGAACCACTCCTCGAGCTGGGCAGCCTTCTCGGGATTAGCCTTTGCCCACTCAGCCTTGGCAGCATAGCGCTCAGCCACAATCTTCTTCAGCTCCTCGGCGCGCTTAGCATAGAGCTCCTGCACCTCGGGGAAGATCTGGAACGGGTTCTCGGGATCGGCACCGAGGTTCTTCATCGTGTTGATATAGGCGTCGCCACCAAGGGGAGCACCGTGGGTAGCGCAGTTCGACTCGTACGAGCTGTTGTCAGCCTTGCGGGCACCCTTACCCATGATGCAATGGCCGATGATGAGGCTCGGACGCTCCTTCTCAGCCTGTGCCTTCTTGATGGCCTCGCGGATCTGGTCGACGTCGTTACCGTCAATCTTCTGCACGTACCAGCCCCATGCCTCGTACTTCTTGGCGGTATCCTCGCAGGTCACCACCTCGGTCTTCGTAGACAGCTGGATGTCGTTGGCGTCGTAGAACATGATGAGGTTGTCCAGGCCCAGGTTACCGGCAATACGGCCAGCACCCTGCGAGATCTCCTCCTGTACGCCACCGTCAGAGATGTAGGCGTAGATGGTCTGGTTCATGACGTCGCCCAGACGAGCCTTCAGGAACTTGGCGGCGATGGCAGCACCGACGGCGAAGGTGTGACCCTGTCCAAGGGGACCTGAGGTATTCTCGATACCACGCTCAATCTCGCGCTCGGGGTGACCGGGGGTCACAGAGCCCCACTGGCGCAGGTTCTTCAGGTCCTCCAGCGAGTACTTGCCGATGAGGGCGAGCTGGCTGTAGAGCATTGGAGCCATGTGGCCGGGGTCGAGGAAGAAACGGTCGCGACCCTCCCAAGCGGGATTCTCGGGATCGTAGACCAGAAACTCACTGTACAGGGTGTTGATGAAGTCAGCACCACCCATGGCACCGCCGGGGTGACCCGACTTGGCCTTTTCAACCATCGAGGCAGCAAGGATACGGATGTTGTCCGCTGCGCGATTCATAACTTTGTTGTCGTTCATAACTAATATATTATATATGAAAAAATAAATATTAAAAGGTTATTAATGTTTGAAGTATTTCTTGCCGTTGGTGATGACGATGCCGCGGCCGTCGCGTGTCTGACGACCGGCGAGGTCGTAGGAGTTGACAGTTGACAGCTGAGAGTTGACAGCTGAGGGCTCGGTACGGACGGCGTTGATGGCCGTCGGCACCTTCTTCACGACGTCGATGTAGTCCAAGTCGGGCATCCAGCTGCTGGTGTTCGTCAGACGGATGACATTCACGCCGGGCTCCAGCTTGATGTCTACCTTCTTCGTGCCGACAGTACTCCAGCCGCCTGAGTTACAGCCGCTGAGGGTCTTCACCTTCTTGCCATTGACGTTGACGGTCATGCTGCGGCTCTCACCACAGATGTAGCCAATGGTCAGCTCGTAGTCGCCGCCCTCCTGGCTGTAGACGTTGCGCCACTCCAAGTAGTTGTTAGCGTTGCTGCCACCGATGTACCCCACCTTGTAGCCGCCTGAGCATGAACTCGCCTCCGAATACTGGCAGATGTTCCACTCAATCTCCGAGTAGGCCTTCGAGTAGCCCGTCTCGGCCTCGTAGCGAACGCGTTCCAGACGTGTCTGTGCCTGGGCGACGTAGATCTTTGTGCCATGGGCGGGAACTGTTACCTTGTAGGTGCCGAGGAACTGTCCCACGTCCTTCTTCGTGAAGCAGTCGTGGAGGCTGACGCTATCGGCGAGGTCGATGTCGCTGAAGTTCATCGTCACCGTCCGCTGGCCGTCGTTGGGGTTGTAGATGGCGAAGGCTCGCTTCAGTCCGTAGGCCGTCTCGATGTCCTTCACCATGAGGTAGCAGTTGTTTACCTTCTTGGCGAGATAGGCCTGCTGGTAGAGCGTGTCCTGGTTCAGGGCAATGAGCTCCTTGTTCTTCAGCAGGTTGAGGTTCGTTGTGCTCAGGCTGGTGATGTCGCAGCCTATGAGCAGGGGCGAGTTCATGATGCACCACATACCGAAGTGGGTCTTGGCCTCCTCATAGGTCAGCTCGTTGCCCCATTTGTTGACGCCTACTTCGAGCATGTCCATGTCGTTGTAGTGTCCCTTGCTGCTGTAGGCACTCATGTAGAGGTTTTCGGCGATGATGCCTTTCACAGAGTCCCAGCTGGGGAAGATGTCGCCTGTCGTACGCCATGAGAAGCCGGCATTGTTGGCCCATGTGCCCGGGTAAGCCCAGCGGCAGATGTTCATGCGCACATCTTCGCGTCCGGTGTTCTTGATGGCCTTGGCAATGTCGGTGTAGCGCTGTTTCTCGTCGAGGTCCAGCTTGTCTTCGTTGTGGATGGGGTCTCCGCCGCAGAAGTCAACCTTGATGAAGTCGAAGCCCAGATCCTTGAAGAACATATCGCAGTCCTGCTGGTCGTGTTCATAGAGCCCCACGCCGACACCGTCCTTGTCGCCACCGTGGTAGCTGCCGCAAGTGTTGTGTCCGCCGTCGCTGTAGATGCCGGCCTTCAGACCCTTCTTGTGGATGTAGTCCACCACGGGCTGCAGTCCATTCTTGAATCGGGTGGGGTGAATCTTCAGTTTGCCCGTCGTCTTGTCGCGACCACCGAAGTAGCCGTCGTCGATGTTGATGTGGTTGTAACCGACGGCCGCCAGGCCTTTCGACACGATAGCGTCAGCCTGTCCCTTGATGATCGACTCGCTGATGTTCAGGGCAAACGTGTTCCACGAGCTCCAGCCCATCGTGGGGCCGTAGTCGATGCTGTCCTTTTGGGCACCGTCTTCAGCGGCGACAGTCAGAGCTGTCGCCGCCATAACGGCTAAACATAGTGTTTTCTTCAGCTGTTTCAATTTCTCTATATCTTTTTGCAAGGACTACACGACTTAAGGACTTCTCCTTTTTTACTTTACATTTTTACATATTCCTGTCAGTCCTGTAGTCCTTGCTAAAAACTTCAATTCTTCAATTTTTCAATTCTCAATTCTTATGCTCCACCGCAGCCTGTTCGATGGGCAGACACTTCTTGTAGTTCTCGATGTAGCGCTCGAAGCCGGCGACGTCCTCATCCGTCGGGGCGATGCTGACGCCCGTGTTGCCTGCGAAGACCACGTCCTCGAGGTAGTCGGCCAGCGACTTACCGTTCTTATTAATAAGGTAGCCAGCCAGCAGGGCGATACCCCATGCACCACCTTCGCCAGCGGTCTCCATGACGGAGATAGGCGAGTTCAGGGCGGCGGCGAGCATACGCTGGCCCACGCCGGCGGTCTTGAAGTAGCCGCCGTGACCGGTGATGCGGTCCACGCGGATCATCTCGTCTTTGAACAGAATGTCGTTACCGATCTTCAGCACGCCGATGGCACCGTAGAGGTGGCTGCGCATGAAGTTAGCCAGATTGAACTTGTCGTTAGCCGAGCGCACGAACATCGGACGACCCTCCTGAAGACCCGTCACAGGCTCGCCCGAGACGTAGTTGTAAGCCATCAGACCGCCGCAGTCGGCATCGCCCTCCAGGGCTTTGTTGAACAGCTTGCCGTAGAGCTCGTTCATGTCCACCTTCAGGCCCAGCAGCTGCTGGTACTCCTTGAACAGACCCACCCAGGCGTTGATGTCGCTGGTGCAGTTGTTACAGTGGACCATGGCGACGAGGCTGCCGTCGGGCGTCGTCACCATGTCGATCATCTCGTAAGGCTTCGACAGCGGCTTCTCCAGCACAATCATCGAGAACGACGACGTTCCTGCGCTGACGTTACCCGTGCGCTGCTTCACGGCGTTGGTAGCCACCATGCCCGTGCCTGCGTCGCCCTCGGGAGGACAGACGGGGATGCCGGGCTTCAGGTGACCGCTGACGTCGAGCTTCTTGGCACCCTCGGGGGTCAGGAAACCGGCGCTGTCGCCAGCGTTCAGCGACTTCGGCAGGATGTCGAGCAGCTTCCAGCTGTAGCCCTTCGGCTCAATCAGCTTGTTGAACTTATCCACCATCGTGGCGTCGTAGGTCTTCGTGGCGGGGTCGACGGGAATCATGCCCGAGGCATCGCCTACGCCCAACACGAACTCGCCAGTCACCTGCCAGTGCACATAGCCGGCCAGCGTGGTCAGGTACTTGATGTCGTTCACGTGCTCGTTATTGTCGAGGATGCACTGGTAGAGGTGCGAGATGCTCCAGCGCAGGGGGATGTTGTAGTTGAACAGCTCCGACAGCTCGGCGGCAGCCTTGCCCGTGTTCGTGTTACGCCACGTGCGGAACGGCACCAGAATCTCCTGCTTCTCGTTGAAGGCCATGTAGCCGTGCATCATGGCCGAGAAACCAATGGCGGCCAGCGCCTCAATCTCGCAGTCGTACTGCTTCAGCACGTCCTTGCGCAGTTCGGCGTAGCAGTCCTGCAAGCCGTACCAGATGGCCTCGATGCTGTAGGTCCACAGTCCGTCAACGAGCTGGTTCTCCCATTCGTGCGAGCCCTGGGCGATAGGTTTGTTCTCCTGGTCGATGAGTACGGCCTTGATGCGAGTGGAACCGAATTCGATTCCCAGAATGGCCTTTCCGGCCTCGATGGTTTGTTTTGCGGTCATAATCGAAATTTACAATTTGACGATTTAACTATTTACGATTTTGGTTTTTGCTATTAACAATTTGCGTTTTGCTATTTGCAATTTGTGTTTTGACTGCAAAGATACTTTTTTCTTTGCACATAGCCAAACAATTAACCTATTTTGTATATCTGCATCTCATTTTTTTTCTGGAGACCACCTGCGCTAGGCACGAGAATCATACCATTCTCCCGATGACGAAACGAAAAAGTGCTAACTTATTTGAAAGACGGGTGAGCATTTTGGGCAAGTCCCCAAAGACAACCAGACTCAGAAGAATACTGTGATAGGGGAGAGCATCCGATGGTCGTTCTTGAAATGGTTGCGAAGGAGACTGAGCATCTTGAGACGACGTTTCTGTACTCCGTCAATGGTGATGCCCAACCGTTGAGCGACTTCAGCGTGATGCAACCCTTGCTCATAGCTGAGGTCGAACAATTGTTGGTATTTCTCTGGCAGTTGCCTGATGGCAGCGTGCAGACGGTCAAGTGTCTCTTGCTCAATGATTGCCGCCGACAAGTCCTGCTCGACATTCTCTTCCAATTCTGACAAATAATTCTGGTGACTCCCCACCTTTCTTAAAAAAGAGATGCAGGCATTACGGACACATGTGAAAAGAAACCCTTTCATTTGCAAGGGAGAAGTGAATGTGTGACGTGTCTCGTAGGCTTTGACGATGGCATCCTGCACACAGTCTTCGGCCATCATTGCATAGCTGTCAGTAAGATATCTGGCAGCAAATGCTTTCAGTGACGAAAAGCCCTCAGCATAGAGAGAGTCTATTCGCCCTGACTTAAAATCCTTTAATATTTGGTCGCTGATGTCCATTCAAAGTCGCAATTTTGCTGCAAATTTAGCATTTTTTCTGCCGATTACCAACTTTTTTCAAAAAAACCGTTCTTTCCTGTTACCGATTTCCATGTTCATTGCGTATTAGCCTTATATTCATATTAAAATAAGTAGCAAAATGAAGAAACATAGTCTTGTTAAAATGGCTGTGATGGCGGTGCTGGTTGCTCTCACCGCCTGCGCAAAAGTGAAGAGTGGCGTACAGTTACAAGGAAAAGAGACTGGCGGTAATTGTGACAACGTGGCAACAGCTAAGGAGATGACGAAGGCCAGTCAGTCAGTCCCCGAGGCGTTGCTGACCACGCCTGAAGGCGAGACGGTGAAGCTGTCGAGCCTCATCAAGGGCAAGTTTACCTATATCGACGTATGGGCTACCTGGTGCGGTCCCTGCTGTCAGGAGATTCCGTTCCTTGAGAAACTCGTTGAGAAGTTCAAGGGCAATGACAAGGTCCAGTTCCTGAGCATCTCGTTAGACCAGGACACGGACGCATGGCTGAAGATGCTGGAGTTGGTCAAGCCCCAGTGGACGCAGTTCATCATCCAGGGCGAGGCGGCGGAGCAGTTCTCTATGGACTGGCGCATCAGGGGCATACCCCGCTTCATCATGATCAACCCCGACGGTACCGTCTTCTCGGCAGACGCCACACGTCCTTCGAATGCCGTCACCGTGAGTACTATTGAGGAACAAATCAAATAACGAAAACATGAACGAAGATATCTCTCTGCTTATCTGCAAGCATATCGTCGGTAGCATGACTGCTGCCGAGGAACGGGTGCTCGGCGAGTGGCGTCGGCAAAACAAATACAACGAGGCGGCCTACCGGCGGCTGACCGACCATGAGCGGCTGCAGGTAGAGCACCATCGCGACAGGACGACCAGCCATGACCGTCCGCTGGCAGACATGAAGCAACGGTTGGGCATTCTCCTCCTGCTGTTTCTCCTTGTTTCAGCAACTGTCTACGGGCAGCTGCTGGAACCCGTTCATTTCAAGTCGGAGCTGAAGACGGCCGAGGGGGCGTCGGAGGGCGAGATCGTGTTCTCGGCCACCATCGATGCCGGCTGGCACGTCTATTCTACTGACTTAGGCGAGGACGGTCCCATCAGCGCCACGTTCAATGCCGTGAAGATGGAGGGCGTGGAGACGGTGGGCAAACTGACGCCGAAGGGCAACGTCGTCAAGAAGTATGACGAGATGTTTGGCATGGAACTGAAATTCTTTGAGAAGACAGCCTCCTTCGTCCAGAAAATCCGCTTCACCAAGCCTGAATACGTCATCGACTGCTATCTGGAATATGGTGCATGCAACGACCAGAGCTGCTTGCCGCCGGCGCAGGTGGAACTGAAGAAGAGTGGAACCTCCCCGAAGGCCTCCCCAAGCCCCTCTCAAGTAGGGAATGTTGAGGCTCAAGGCAAAGAACTATCGACAAATACTCAAGGAGAAAACATAGTAGCAGAATCATCGACTGATACAGAACCTACAGAACTGTCTACTCCCCTCTCACCCTCGAGAGAGGTCGGGGGTGAGGCTTTGTGGTCTCCCGTCATCGACGAGCTGAAAGCGATGGGAGGCAGCGACAGCATCACGGACCACTCCCTGCTGTATATCCTGCTCATGGGCTTCGTTGGCGGATTGCTGGCAGTATGCATGCCTTGCATTTGGCCCATCATCCCCATGACGGTCAGCTTCTTCCTGAAGCGCTCTAAGGACGACAAGAAGAAAGGCATCCGCGATGCGTTCACATACGGTCTGAGCATCATCGTTATTTATCTGGGCTTAGGACTGTTGGTGACGGCCCTCTTCGGCAGCGATACGCTAAATGCGATGTCAACGAATGCTGTCTTCAATATCTTCCTCTTCCTGTTGCTCGTGGTATTTGCTATGTCGTTCTTTGGATGGTTCGAAATCAAACTGCCCGACTCCTGGGCAAACAAGGTCGACGCGAAGGCTGATGAGCTCTCGTCAAAGGCGGCAGCAAATTCTTCACTCTTCACTCTTCATTCTTCACTTTCCATCTTCCTCATGGCCTTCACCCTCGTGCTCGTGTCGTTCTCATGCACGGCGCCAATCATCGGGCTGCTACTCGTAGAGACCACCACCAGTGGAAACTGGCTTGCTCCGGCACTTGGCATGTTCGGCTTCGCCTTGGCACTGGCCCTGCCGTTCACGCTCTTCGCCATGTTCCCTGCATGGCTGAAACAGGCCCCGAAGTCGGGCTCGTGGATGACGACGCTTAAGGTGGTGCTGGGCTTCATAGAACTGGCCTTCGCCCTGAAATTCTTCTCTGTTGCCGATTTGGCCTACGGCTGGCACCTGCTCGACCGCGAGGTGTTCCTGTCGCTGTGGATTGTCATCTTTGCGCTGCTGGGTGCCTATCTCTGTGGGTGGCTGAAGTTCCAGGAGGATGAAGTTGGCGGCGACCTCCACAAGCCAATGCCTGTGTTGTGTATCATGGGCGGACTGGTGTCGCTGGCTTTCGCTGTGTATATGGTACCTGGCCTGTGGGGCGCTCCTTGTAAGGCCGTCAGTGCCTTTGCACCACCCATG
>Ga0326511_10002117_pt1 | contig 16288 bp, 14 predicted proteins | sample 0_2496_0518_D_FD_203701 | JGI IMG/M metagenome (GOLD analysis project Ga0326511, IMG submission 203701) | Bovine rumen microbial communities from UC Davis, California, United States - 0_2496_0518 | ecosystem: Host-associated > Mammals > Digestive system > Stomach > Rumen | place: USA...
CCGTCAAGTCATCGTACATCCTCTCGCTCATCAACTCGCAGATGGGCGGGTTGTTCGATTTCCAGGATGAGCCAAGCGCGGTAAACTCCTTTGTCCTGGCGAGTGGCGGTGTTATGACCGGCAACGGCGGCGCGTTGCTCCTTGGCCTACCATCGACAGCACAAGGCGGTGCGAATCTACTCGTCACAAGCGACCGCAATACGACTGGCTACACAACCATCTACAAGGCTTATGAGGTCTTTGGCACGAAGATATGGGGAAGCCAACAAGAGCAGTTCATCAAGTTCTTCGGCAATGAGAACGTTTCGGGCTTCACGGCGATGGCCACCTTCAAGGCTTCCGTCTTCGTTGGCCTCATCTTCACAAGCATCAGCGGTCAATCGTCAGACATCACGCTCCAGATAGTCGATGATTCAGATAATGTTGTCGGTGGCTACTCCGCGCCGCTTGTCAGCGTGAGCGGCGGCACGATGATGTCCGTGGACGGCAATCTGCAAGTACAAGCGGGAAAGAAATACTACATCCGTCTCGTTGGCGCGTTGGCATTCGGCATTGCGCAGCCGACCTATATCGAGATAGGGATGACCAACGACGCCGTGCCTATTGTCGGGGCATACTACAATGTCATCCAATCTCTCCCTGCCGTTAAGATTATCGACTACATCGCCACGCTTGCCGCCATAAGCGGTACATTCCCCGTGGCCGTCAGCGAGAGCATAATTAGGTTTTACACCTACGAATCGCTATTCTCGTCCGCACCGATAGACTGGTCTTACAAGGTCGCAGGCTATTCGGTAGCCTACAAGGCGAGCGGTTGGGCGCAGGCCAATCACCTTCGATGGGCAGATGGCGGCAACGATGGCAGTATGGCGGTTGATGATGATACCATCGAGCAAGACCGCGACTGGTTTAAAAGCCAGTTCGCAGTCGGCCAGAATGCCTACTATCCCTACTTCGAGCGCAAGAATACGACCTTGGTCGATGATACTGGCGAGAACTTCGATGGCCAAGTGTGGGAGTATAAGCAGCCGAAACCCTGCATCTTCTACATCAAGGAGGCAGTCGATACCTTCGCGGGAATCAGCCTTATGGCGGCAGACTTCGCGGCGATGGACTTCTCGTCAGTCGTGGATAATAGGTACAAGGCATTCGCGGCCATTATGCGTAACCCCCGCATCGTGGATGTCGATGTGCGGATGAACGCGGCCGAGATCATCGCGCTTGACCTATCGGAAACCTACTACTTTGAGCAACTTGGCGGCAAGTTCGCCATCATATCGCTGCAATATAGTAAGGGCATTGCCAAATGTAAAATGTTAAGAATCCCAGTTGAATATTAGACTATGGCAGACGAGCAAGAACAGATATTAAACATTCGAGTCAATTATAGCGATGCCGTCCGTGGCATCGAGGAATACAAGCAGAAAATTGCCGAATGCAATGCGCAGCTTGAAAAACTGGATGAAGCGCAAGAGCAAGGCACGATATCGGCAAAAGAGTATGCCGAGGGCGTAGCCATTGCCAAGAATCAAATCAACGTCTACAACGGCGAGATTCGCACCTTGAACAAAGAAATCCAAAACAACATCAAGGTACAAGAGGCGCAAGATGGCTCACTCAAGCAACTACGCGCGCAACTATCCAACTTGACCAAGGAATACGATTCCCTTTCCAAGAGCGAGAGGGAGAGCGGCCAACGTGGCAAGGAACTACGCGAAGCCATCAACTCTACCACTACCCAAATCAAGGAAGCTGAAGAGGCAACCCAACGATACTATCGCAACGTTGGCAACTATGAGAATGCAATTAAAAACACGCTTGGCACTCAGAGCAAGTGGTTTCAGCAGCTTCAAATGATACGCGATGCGATGAGTGGCGGTGTAGCCAACGGAATCAAGATGGCGGGTGCAGCCGTGGCAGATTTCGGCAAGCAACTACTCGCGTTATTGGTTAATCCCATCGTGGCTGCTATTGCAGGGATAGCGGTAGCGTTTAAATTGGTCTCAGACGCTATCAAAAACAACGAGGAGAATATGGATAGGTGGAAGACGGTAACCGCACCTATCGGGAGAATATTTGAGTTGCTATCTAATACAATGCAACAATTGGCTGCTCGCATTCTGTCTGTCGTTGAGGCTGGCGGCGCGATGCTTGGGTGGGTTAGCCGAATGTTAGAGAAAGTCCCCCTATTAGGCGATGCGATGCGAGACCTTAACGATGAGATGGCAGAAAGTGTTGCAATGGAGAAGGAGGCGCAAGCGATTCGCAATGATAGGCGAAAGGAAGAGGTCGCGGACGCTAAAGCATCCCTTGAAGCGCAAAGGCTACTCACGAAAGCGTATGATAAGGTTAACTATACCGCAAAGGAACGTCTGGCATTCCTGCGCGAAGCCACGAAGATAGAGCAAGCGAGAGCGGATGACGCGGAGAAACTCGCCGCCCGCGAGCTGAAACTCGCCAATCAACGTGCATCTATCAGTAAGAATGACTCAAAGACGAATGATGAATTAGCGGCAAAAGAGGCGGCATATTACCAGGCGCAGCAACAACGCGAGGCTTTGCAAACGTCACTAAAACAAAGGGAAAGCCGATTACTTGCCCAGATTGCAGCAGAAGAAAAGAAAGGTGAGGCAGCCGCCAAGTCAAGGGGAGATGCAGCCGAAAAGGCAAGCCAAAAAGCAATCGCAGAGCGCGAACGAGAAATAAAGGCAATCCGCGAATCCGAGAATGCTCTGGTTGCGTTAATAAAAGATACGCGCGAGAGAGAGAGGGAAACGTTGAGATTACAATATGACAGACAAATCGAAGACTTAAAAAAGGCCCTATCAACTGAGAAAAACCTCACAGAGAGAGCGCGAGAAGAAATCAACACAACCATTATTTCACTCGTTCAGCAACGCAATATCAAGATTGCGGAATTGGACGCGCAAGCATCGAGAGAAGCCATTGAAAAGGCGGTCAAGGCTGAAGAGGAAAGGTTGCAACTCATCATCGAGACAACCCGCAAGGGTAGTGAGGAGCAATTCAACGCGCGGATGGCCTTGTTGCAGCAACAACAAGACGCAGCCACGATGGAGATTGAGCAGTCCGAGTTGACCGAGGAGCAGAAGCAAGAGCGGCTAACCCTTATCGCCCAGTCCTACGAACAACAACGAACTCAGCTTCGCATCGCGGCCAACCAAGAGGAACTCGCAGCACTCCAAAAGGACTTCGAGCAACGCATCGCCCAGGAGTCAGCCAACGCGGTAGCGCAGCAAGAGTTAAGGGTCGAGCAAAAGCGGCAAGAACTGGAAGCACTCCACCAAGTCGAGGGCGAGAGCGAGCAGGAGTTCGCGCAGCGAAAACTTGAGATTCAGAAGCAATACAACGAGGAGAATAAAAAACTCGTTGAGCAGAATAACAAGGTCGAGCAATCGCGCTACCAAGTGGCACAGGCCGTATTCGGTGGCATATCGTCCATTATGGACGCATTCGGTGATGAAAACAAAGCCGCTGCCGTAGCATCGAAGGTTCTGGCACTCGCAGAGGTGGCAATCAACACCGGCAAGGCCATCAGCGCGGGTGTGGCATCCGCAATGGCAACGCCCTTCCCAGGCAACATCGCAGCCGTGGCCACCACGATAGCAACCGTTATGGCCAATATCACAACGGCCATTAAGACCATCAATTCAGCCAAGTTCGCGGATGGCGGTGTCGCTGAAGGTGGCGGCAACGTGAGCGGTACTGGCACAAGCAAGAGCGACTCGATAGCGGCTCAGTTATCAAATGGCGAGAGCGTGATGACGGCTGCTGCAACTGCTATGTTTGCGCCGATGCTCTCCACGATGAACCAGATAGGCGGTGGCGTGCCTATTCAGCCCACGGCCACGATCTACACGACCCAGAGCGGAGAGGGCGAAGGGATGGAGATGATGGCAAGTGCGCTTGCCTCTGCCATCCGTGAGATGCCCGCGCCGGTCGTGAGCGTGCAGGAGATTAACGATGTATCGTCGAGAGTTAACGTTATCGAATCAATGGCCGAAGCACCAGTCACGCAATGACAAGATACGAACTCATCAAGGTATTATCGTCCACCCTGCTTGCAGCGCAGCGTGGCGGGGTGACGGCTGAAGATATCCCAAAGCTGCCTATCTATGAGGAATATGAAAGCCTCAAGGCGCAGGGTGTAAAGGTTACGGCCATCGTGGCCGAGTTGGCCGTCAAGCACGATATATCAGAGATGAGCGTATATCGGTGCGTCAAGAAAATGAAAGAAAGTGTTTGTTTATAGGTGTTATTTTGGTTTCTCATCTGTTTTTTAGGTAAGTTTTGTTTTGGCCGCCGTCCGTGAGGATAGCGGCTTTTTCTTTGATAACAAAAAGCCCCGCCACGATTGTAGCGGGGTGTTGAACAGCTTTACTGAATCAGAAAGGCCGAGCGTATGCCCATATACAAACCAACGACTCACGTCAAGGATGCTATACCCTTCCAGATTGTTTCATCGGTGCAAAGATAGGCATTAAATCTGGATATCGCGTTTTCACAAGTACAAAAAAGCCCCACCGCGATGGGCAGGGCCGCTTTGGTAGAGCTGAATAAAGATGGAAAAGGAGGGGGTATGGTAAAGTGAGAAAGTATTCTTGGCAGTCGGGTGCAGCCTCTTTGGCCGGTACAAGAGGCCGCAAATCCCGACAAAAAAAGATAACAATTATTTGATATGGATTGAGGAGCCTGGAAAATCCCCCGCCACGCTTGGCGGGGGAAATGAGAAAGTTTAAGTTTCGGGGTGCGTTATCTCAACGCGCTACAAAGGTAACCATTATTTTTGAAAAGTGGGCAAAAACAAGCCGAAAAAATGGCCGAATCGCATTAAATATGGTCACAAATCGCCAATCTTTTGCCAATATAGCCCCGAAAAGCGGCCAAAAGTGGCGCACTAACGGCCGAATGTTAGCGGCTTGCCGACTTGCAAATGGTTCTAACGTACCGAAAAATCGTATTTTTGTGGCAAAGAAAGTCAAAACTTATGGCAACATTACGAATATATGGCGATATCGTTAGCAAGGATGAGCAGATGTTCACTCAATTTTTCTTCGGCGGCGCAGATGATAGCGTGTCGTACAAGGATGTTGATGAATTTCTCGCTTCCATCCCTGCTGACGATGGCAAGATAGAACTCGCGCTCAATTGCAGGGGCGGCGATGTCCGCGAAGGATGGACGATATATGACGCACTTCGAGCCTCTGGCAAAGAGATATCAGCGACCATAGATGGTGAATGCGCGTCAATGGCAACTATCATCCTCTGCGCCGCTCCCATCGAGCGAAGGAAAGCGCGCCCTCACGCTTCGCTGCTCATCCACAATCCCTATATCCCATTCGTAGACGGACAACTCAACGCGGACGAACTGCGCTCTATGGCCGACCAGATGCAGGCAGAGCAAGACAAGATGCTCGACCTCTATGTCGAGCGCACCAACGCCACGCGCGAAGAGTTGCAAGCGATAATGGATGAGGGCAAGTGGATGACCACGGACGAAGCGCAAAGGCTTGGCTTTATCTCTGGCGTTATCGCTCCCACAACGGCGAAAGCAGCATTACATAACAACCACAATCCAAAAGAAATGAGTCTACTTGACAAGATTAAGGCTTTGATTGCCTCTGAAGAGGTAGTCGAAGAGGCAGCTCCCATTGCAATGGAGTTGTCAACGTCAACTGGCGGCACTCTCACCATCGAACGAGAAGAGGGAGAGCCGCAGGTAGGTGACAAGGCATCCCCCGATGGCACTCACAAGATGCCAGACGGCAAGACTATCGTAGTCGAGAATGGTGTCATCACCGAAATCGAGATTGAAGAGGACAACGAAGACGAAAGCGAAATCGAGCGGCTTCGCAAGGAGAACGAAGACCTCAAGAAGCAGCTTGAAGAGGCTAACGCCAAGGCCGAAGAGGCCACCGCCAACGCCAAGAGCGTAGAGGATATGCGCATCCTCAACGCCGTGAAGGTCGCAGGCGGCATCGACAAGGTTCTCGCAAACATCAAGACAACCGCGCAGCCCGATGGTCGCGTAGTGGAAGGCCACAATGCAGCCGTCAAGGCCGAAGAGGGCGAAAAGTCGCACTTGCAGAAGCGACTGGAGGAACTCCGCGCGAAGAAAGCGAACAAGTAATCAACCATTAACAACAACGTAAGAAATGGCAGCTAACAACTATCTTTCCAACATCACCTTCTGCCCTGGTGATGTAACTGCGCTCCGCGACCTCATCCGTGAGGAATTCTGGAGCGATGAGAATCTGCGCAACTACGTTAACATCCTCCGCGTCAAGAACGGCGAGAAAGCGGGCTTCTGGGGCGATTTGGATGACGTTGGCGTAGCGGGTGCAGGGTGTAACCCCACCTACAAGGACGGAGGACTCGCTAATAGTGGCAAGACCTGGGAACTTGGCGATTGGAACATCGCTCTCAAGATCTGCTACACCGTCCTTGAGAACACCATTGCCGAGTACACGCTCAACACCGGAACGGCTATCCAAGACCTCACAAGCGGTGAGTTTATGGATGTTATCCTTCGCCCCGCTCTTGAAAAGGCTATGCGCGTGATGATGTGGCGAATCGCCTATTTCGGTGACAAGAATGCAGAAAACATCACCGATGGCGGTATCATCACCGATGGCGTGGATGTCGAACTCTTCAAGGCTTGCGATGGCTTCTTCAAGCGTTTTGCCGCTATCGTCACCGCCAATCCCGCGCAGCTGACGGCCATTGCCGCTAACGCTCAGACCACCTATGCCACCCAGAAGAGCGCGATTCTTGGCTCTGGCGTAGCTACTGGCATTCTCGACACGCTCAAGTTCAACGCTCCCGCCAAGTTGCAGGGTGACCCCGATGGAGTCATCCTCTTGACTGGCCGACTCGCTGACGCTCTGGCCTACGATATCAAGAAGACCTACAACGCTATCCTTCCGTGGGAGGCCGTCTTCGAGGGCTTCGACATCGCCGAGTATGATGGTGTCCGCGTGGCTCGCGTCCGCATCTGGGATCAGATGATTGACAAGTTCGAGAACACAGGCGCCGCTTGGAACAAGCCCTTCCGCGCCGTCTACTCCACCATCCGCAATCTTGGCGTAGGTACTAACGCAGAGGATTTGTTCAGCGACTTCGACATCTTCTTCGACAAGAAAGACCGCTACAACTACATCTATGCCACTGGCAAGATTGACACGATGGTCTTCGATGACGAGAAACTGCAAGTTGCTTGGTAACCAGACAACGCACGATGAGCGGGTGGGGATAGCCCTTGAGGCGAACGAGCCTCACCCGCTTGTCTTTTTCTACAACCTCTAAAAATCAAAGACTATGGCTTCAGTATGTGATACCATCTTGGCCGCCGACATCATCCCCAACTGCGCGTCTCCGCTCGTTAAGGGATTCGAGGCTGACGGCGTAATCATCCCCCGCTCCTACATCGAGAACTACACGATTTCTTCGCAGAATCCCAACGAGGTGCAGGAGATTCAGTTGGTGGCCGGTAAGCGCGGCTACAAGTGCATCCAACAGGGCGCAACGCCCTTCAGCGGCTCAACCCAGACGCTCACGGTCGGCACATATGCCAACACCTGGGAATCGTCCGTGCAGCTGCTTGTACCCACTTGGGGAAGCACAACCGCAAAGGACATTGTAGATGCCCTCAGCAACTCCGACAATGTTGTCATTCTGCGTAACAAGCTGAAAAACGATGGCGCGTCCAGTAATTCTGGCACGGCCGAGTATCAGATTTTCGGCTTGCAGAACGGAATGCGCGCGAGTGCGGGCGAACGCGATGCCAACTCCGATGACACGCTTGGCGGTGTACTGCTCACCCTCACCGAGAGCGGCGCGCCCAAATCGGGAATGTTCCTTGTATCTGGCACGGCTGCTACTACTAAGGAGATGTACGACTCTTTGACCGCTGACACACAGTGACGCGAGACGAAGCACTAACCATTCTTCAAGGGTTAAGGGAGCGATTCGATGCTCCCTACTCCCTTGAGGATAAAGCGGCCATTAGGTCGCTCTATAAGGCCGTTATGGGCGTGGAATTGCGCGTGACTTCGTGTCAGAACTGCTTCCACGATGCGGTCATCCTCATTCATAAGCAACTCAAATCGAATAATCAGATGGCTAAAGAAAAGAAATTTTGGCTCAAGAATGGCATTGTACTAACATCGCCAAACTTCCACGGCGGCGCAGTCTTTACTAATGCCAACCTCACGGATGAGATTGCAGCCGAATACCTAATTCTCTTCCCCAATATGGTCACTCGCTTCTCGCGCGTGGGCGAACTGCGCCCGAAAGCCAAGGCCAAGAAAGCGAAGAAAGCACAATGAATGTCAAGAACACGATAAAGCCGCAAGAGCGAGTTGAGGTGGCCGACATTAGCCGCTTCAACATTCAATCTTACGGCTACAATAACTTATACCCGCAGCACCTCTCCGACATCGTGGCCGCGAGTGGTACGGCATCGCTATGCCTTGACCGCTATCGCAAGTTCGTTGAGGGCTTCGGTTTCGCTGACGAGAATCTCGCAGCCTATGTGGTAGGCAGGGAAGGTCGCACGGCCGATGACTTGCTCCACGCAGTCGCTGACGATCTCACCAAGTATGCGGGATTCGCCATCCACGTCAACTATAACGCGCTTGGAGAAATCACCGAGTTAACGCCAGTACCCTTTGAGCATTGCCGCTTAGAGGAGGAGGATGACCACGGATTCGTTGCTCATATCTGCACCCATCCCGACTGGAGCGGGAAGTTGAAGCGCAAAGGCGGCTATGTGGCGGTCAATAACGATAATATCAAGCGTTGGCCTGTCTTCGACCCACGCCCAGAGGTGGTGCAGGCGCAGATGGAAGCGGTAGGCGGCATTGACTATTATCGCGGGCAGATTCTATGGGTGAGTATGGCGGGCGGTATGCACTACCCCATACCAATCTATGATCCTGCCGTCACGGAAATCTCCACCGATGAGGGGCTTGGCAATGTCAAGTACCGCAACGTGCGCTCAAACTTCTTGGTGTCCGCAATGATGATTACCAAGATGGGCGCGCCAGATGTGAGCGAACACGGATACGCCGAGACCCGCGATGGAATCAAGATGGAAGATTTGACGCAGTTCCAAGGCGATGTCAAGGCGGGGCAGCTTATGCTCATCGAGGTCGAGGATATGGAAGACGCACCGCGTATCCAGGAGTTCCCGCACCACAACTTCGACAAGGACTTCGCTACTACCGACTCCACCACCACCGAGCGAATATATGCCCAGTTCCATCAAGAGTTATTCCACGCTATCCGCATAGGCAAGTTAGGCTTCAGCGGCCAAGTGATGCGCGATGCCTACGAATATTACGCGGGTGAGGTTACACACGAACAACGATTCATCGAGCGCGTGTTCGAGCGCATATTCAAGTCTTGGAAAGCAGACTTGTTCAGCGATTTCTCCATCGCGCCCCTCAAATATATAACCATCGAAGACAATGAATGAAAAGCATCTCATAAGCGTTGACGAGTTCCTGCAACTCGCGCGGCCCACGTCCAAGCATATCGACCAAGACGAGGTGATTGCCTATGTGCGAGAGGTCGAGGATAAGGACATCATCCCGCTCATCGGCTATGAGTTGTACACTACATTTGTCGGGGCGGTGCGCGACTCCGAGATACCCGATGCCGAGCGCATCCTCTTCATAGGCGGCACTTATAGCGGCGAATGCGGCTGCAATCCAAAGGTCTGCGCGGGGCTTAAAAAGGCGGTGGCCTATATGGCCTATGCCAAGTTCGTTGCAGCCAACGGCGGCATTGTCACGCGCTCTGGCTATATGCAGCACGATGACACCTACGCTGCGCGGATGGATGATAAGAACCGAGCCAACGCGCGGCGCGATGTGCAGAATATGGCCGAATTCTACTTCGGTCAATGTGTCGAATACTACAACCATCTCAACGGCAGCTGCTGCAAGGGGAATGCCCCGCGTGGCGGCTTGGTCAAAATAAAATCTATCGGAAAGGCATAAATATATGGCAACAATTGACGAACTACGCGCCCGCGCGGAACTCATCGCGGAAGAACAACAAATCGGCGGCAACACCGCCGAGAGGGTAGGCGATGCATTTGATATGGTCGCGGACATCATCGAAGCGGTGGCTCCTGGAGATCAACAAGCCGTCCTCTATAACCCACAATCGCCCAACGAAGCGCAGAAAGCACAAGCGCGCGAGAATATCGGCGCGCAAGAGGTAATACCCGACATCGCGGATTTTGTCAAGGTGTCTGCGCAGACCTTCACGGCCGCGCAGAAACAACAAGCGAGAGAGAATATCGGCGCAGAGCAGGCGGGAGATGCAGTCAAGAATCTCGCAGGGAGCGCGTCCGATACAGAGACCCGCATCAAAGCCGCGAACAATCCAAATCTCCAAGCCAATGTCCATCTATCGGGCAATAACATCTACGTTAACGGCATCGCGGGTGGAATTGACCTCGACAATAACGGAGTCAATATCAAAGCGGGCAATAGCGGCTATCCCAATGCCAATGTCAAGGTCAACGGCGAAGAGGTTGCTACTAAGTTATATGTCGATGGCAAGGTAGACGATAGAGCAACGAGCATCGAAGGTGCGCTCGCACTCATCGAAGAGGTCATCCCCTCTCAAGCATCAAGCCAGAACCAACTCGCGGACAAGAATTTCGTCAATTCGTCCATATCCAGTTCAACGGCCAACTTCGTAGGCACGTTCAATTCGTTGGCCGAGTTGCAAGCGGTTCAGAATCCGACCAACAATGACTACGGCTTCGTCATTGAGACGGACGCCGTAGGCAACGAGTACTACGACCGCTACAAGTATAACGGCACGGCGTGGCTCTTTGAGTACAAGGTCGAATCAACTCCCTTCACGTCTGCGCAATGGGCGGCCATCCAGTCGGGTATCACATCCGCGCTTGTGGGCAAGTTGTCGGCTCTGCCTACCAACGCAGAACTCACAACGAGCCTTAACGCAAAGGCCGACAAGAGCGATACCTATACCAAGGCTCAAGTGGATTCCGCATTAGGTGGGAAGCAGAATGTCATCAGTGACTTGGATACTATAAGGAGTGGTGCCACTGCGGGTGCTACTGCTGTGCAGCCTGCTGCTATGAATACTGCATTAGCTGGAAAGCAGGATACGTTGACTTTTGATTCTACCCCCACTGCTTCAAGCACTAACCCCGTTACAAGTGGAGGGGTTAAGAGTGCTTTGGATGCTAAGGCTGATAAGAGTGATACTTACACCAAAGTGGAAATCGGGAATCTCATCACGCCAATAGATAGTGAGGTAATCGTGGGCGCGCTTCCTGCGAGTGGAATGGCAAACAAGGTGTATAGAGTGCCTGGGACCAACTCTTATACCGATTATGGATGGGATGGTACTCAGTTTGTGCCGTTGGCTACTTACGCCAACGGAATTGCAGACACAATAGCAATCGGCGCGACTAATCTCGTGAAGAGCGGCGGCATCGCGTCTGCAATGGTTAAGATGATGGAAGACTCCTACGGTAAGGCTCTATTGCCAAAACCATCCAACGCTAATGCCGACCAAGTGTCACCTGTAGGTGGGTCAGTCGTAGACGTAAGGGGAAAAAATTTCTTATATGTAAAATCTTGGGTTCCCTACGGGATCAATGCGCCTCTTGCGCTATGGGACGAAAGCCACAGTCTTATTGTAACCTACAAACGCACATCATTTATACTTGATAATGGGTATTATGTAGGCCTGTTTGATGTCTCAGACGCTGCGTATGCGACTTTTGGATGGACGGAGAGCGGTAATGCTCCCGGCACTTACAACGACTATTATTTCGTTGCGGCGTCTTTGTCTTTAAGCGAAATAAGGCTCGCAATGGAAGAATACCTTGGTTATAGTAAGACATTCGTACAAACGGCAAGTAGGCTTGAGATGCGTGGGATATTACTCAAAAAAGGTATGACGATAACCATTACACGCGAGGATCAAGGTACGGGGAGTGAGGATATCATGTTATATGCCACCGAGTCGAGCTATTCATCGATAGGCTCTTTGGCGGCAGGGGAATCTATTACTCACATATTGGAAGATGATAAGTTGTATTTAGCCGTGTACAACACATCTATTCGCGGTACGTTTAAGGTATCAGCAAGCAACAGAATCGAGGATTTAGAATCATCTGAGGCAGAATTCGAGGAATTCAAAGAAGAATACCTTGGATATAGTAAGACATTTGTTCAAACTGCGAACAGACTTGAGATGCGTGGCTTGCTTCTTAAAAAGGGAATGACCATAACAATAAAGTGTGATTCTCTAACGGCCGACCCGATAGACTTATATATGTATAGCGATGAGTCAACCTATATTTTCTTGGCCGCATTGTCAGCAGGTGAGTCAAAGACAATTACCCTTGATTCTGACCAACTATATATTGCGGCATATAGTACGACTTCTCGCGGTACATATACGGTATCGGGTCATAATAGGATAGAGGCACTTGAGGAATCAATGGCTTCTATTCCTGCGTATATGAAGGATATGGAGTCTCGCGTCCTAATAATCGGTGATTCTTATTCTGCGCAAGGTAGATGGGTAAATAGTATGAGGGGGTGGCTCAATGTAGTTAGCCTTGTGAATCTCGCGGTGAGCAGTGCAAAAGTCAAAGATGGCAGCAATGACAGAACCACATACCCTTACTCATCACGCCCGATATCATCAGACAACTCGACAAACAAGAATACTTTTATGTGTCAGGTCGAGAAACTGAAACGTTTGATGGCTGGTGTTGACCTTGATGCGGGCGAGTCGCAAATATACACAGATGCCTCTGAGTACCCCAATGTCATCATTATTGAAGGTGGTCAAAATGACGCAGCTGATAGCACCGAAAAAGAAGCAACCTATTATTCACAATTCCGTAAGATTGTGAATGCTTATCGCAAGCGCGGCGAATCCGGAGCTGTTGAAATGGGAGATGTTGCGTTAAAAACACCTTTGTCTGAGGTTGATAGGACATGTTTTGCGGGTGCATATCGTTGCATCATTGACGAATTACACACTATTTTCCCGAATGCCCAATTCTTCATCACGTCACACTCGCAGTTATCGTATATGATAAGCGATTCCGACGAGTTCACGAAAATAGTCGAGCAACAAAGAAAAAGCGCAGCATACTGTGGTGCGGTATTGATTGATTGGTTCGCAGAGAGTGGGGTTAGCTATATTACTGACTACATTTCAGGAGGTACGGGAACGGAAAGCGACCCCTATGTTTGGAGTGCGCCAACTTTAAATACAACAGATGGCCTTCACCCGAATGACAGAGGCGGGGAAGCATTGGGGCATCTTGCTGCAATAGCCATTCGGGGGAGATTTCTAAATATAGGATAAATGTATTTCGGTTAATCAAAATTGGATACTCGACAGGGATGCTGATGAAGCGGGTGACGGTGGCCAAGCGGTTGGCCGCCGTGGCCTTAAAAATATAAAAGGACTATGTGCAAGAATAGAACAATGAAAGAGCGGTGCTGCATCTGCAAGATTACCTTTGCAGTATGTTTCATCGCGTCACTCGCGCTCATCATCGCGGGATTCTTGCTCCCGCCGATGGGCGTAATTGACGGCTCAGTCCTTACCGCCGTGGGTGAGTTGCTCTTATTCCCCTCTCTACTCTACGGATTCCGAGCCGTTGAATTGGGTCTCGATGTCAAGTTTGAGAAGGGCGATGCCGCTTTGACAATTAAAAAAGAAAGCAATGAATATCAGCAATAGAGGATTAACCGCTATCAAGGCAGCTGAAGGTCTGCGCCTACGCGCCTACAAATGCCCTGCGGGTGTCTGGACAATAGGCTACGGTCACACACGCGGAGTGCGCAAGGGGATGACCATCACCCCAGAGATAGCCGAGCAGCTTCTCATCGAAGATGTGAAGAGCGCAGAATCGGCAGTTCGCAAGATACCGCGCGAACTCACACAAGGCCAATTCGATTGCTTATGCTCGTTCATCTTCAACGTGGGAGAGGGTCGGTTCTTCTCGTCCACGCTGCGAAAGAAGATCATCGCGCGAGAGCCAGACGCGGCCATCGTGGCCGAGTTAAAGCGGTGGGTATATTCGGGTCGGTCAGTATTGCAAGGGTTAGTAAGACGCAGAGAAGCTGAAGCGCGCCTATGGTTAAGTTAAGCGTTTTTTTGAAAGGGTTTTGCGCAGCAGCCGTGGCCGCTTCGCTCTCTGCTTGCAAGTCATCCGTGGCCATCGTGGAGCGTGTGAGAGTCGATACAACGTACATCTCCAAGGTGCAGCGCGATAGTATCTACTTGCACGATTCCGTGGCGGTGCGCCAAGAAGTCAAGGGCGAGACCATATACGCCTACGTCGATAGGTGGCACACACAATATAAATATATTGTACGCACAGACACGCTCACGCGCGCGCGTGTAGACTCCATCCCCTATCCAGTAGAGATAGTGCGCCAGGTGCCACGGCATCGCGCGTGGTGGGAGTATGCGATTGCAGTATCTTTTCTTTTTCTTCTCATACATACGATTAAACGATTTAGTTAGTTAGGTAATGAATGAATGAATGGTTTTTCATTTGGGATTGGCCGTTGCCCGCGAGGGTAGCGGCCTTTTTCATCCCAATAATACTCCACTAATATCCCTTCCCGATATAGTAGTCTTTAATTGTCTTTAATTGTCGGCAATTAAAGACTATTTTCTTTTCTTGCATTGTTGGCAATTAGTGTATATCTTTGCATACTTTTGCCCATTATATAACCCACTTCTGCTTTGCGTTAGTTTTTTGCCGATTCTCTAACATATTATATGCTTTGTGTTAGTGTTTCGCCAATTCTTTAACCTATTATATGGCCCTGCGCACCAAATTATAAGACCTTTTAGAACCGATTATAAGACCTTACCCCAAAATTATAAGACCTTTTGCCAATTATAAGACCTTTTTCGTCTTGCCAAAGTGGTCAAATTCGACCACTTTAACCAAATTATATAACCCTGCACCCTCAATTATATAACCCTGCACCCGAATTATATAACCTTTTGCCAATTATATAACCTTTTTACGCTCGTTTTTCCACAAAATTATGCTATTCAACATACGAAATACATTTTTATATAAAAAAGCTATAAAATATTTGCAAGTATAACTAAATAGCTATACCTTTGCATCGTCAAAACAAACAATAACCCCTAAACAATTACAACTATGAAACGTACAACTATCACCGCTACCGACCGAATTGGCCGCAAGGAGTCTATCACATTTTTATTTAACGATGCTATTGCAGACCAGTTGCAAAACGCCGCCAACCAAACATACCATGACGGGATGCCCTGCTCAGAACTTTCCAACGAATTGTCGCAACTCTACGATGATTATAAATACGGATATGGCGGTTTAACCCGCTCACAATTCATTCGTCTACGCGATTTTTACAATCTTGTATATAACAAATTCTACAACTATTCCCTAACGATTGCAATTAAATAACAACTAAACCCCAAGTCCCAGAAGGGCATCGAAACTATGAAGATGTTTTATGTAGTAGAAGAGAATTTTGCAAAAGTAAGCGATACTGAATCACGTCTCATCGACTATGAAATCAAAGAGGCTTTCAATGATTTCAACGAGGCCGCTGAGTATGTCAATGACATTTTCACTAATAAGAATAAGCGTGGGAATTGGAAGGCTTGTGCCGGTGGCATTGATGGTGTTCCAGTTTATAGCATAAAGAAATCAGATGAAATTTCATCAACAAGAATATATGTCAGACAATGAACAAGCAGAGAAGGCAATTCATCGAAGCGCGTTTGGAGAAAATCGCGCTTGCAAAAGAAGACCTTGAAATCGCTTTGGAGCAAGAGCAAGAGGCATTCGACAATATGCCAGAAGGACTCCAGGAGAGCGAGAGAGGCGAAGCGATGCAAGAGAGCATAGATGGATTAGAAGATGTCATCAGCAACCTTGATGACGTAATCGAGACACTTAACGACATAGTATTTTTCAAATGAAAGCAGAAATAAAAAAACATATACGGCCGACCATCGGAGAGATGCTCCGACATCTACGAATCGAGCAGGGCATCACCCAGACTGAATTGGCCGAGAGACTTGGAATCAAGCAGCCAACACTCGCACGGATGGAGAGCGGCCGCGTAGGCATCAACGAATCGACCCTCACGCGCATACTTGACGCGCTCAACCTTCAACTGCAAATTACAAGCAAGTAAGATGTAAGCAGAATCTTTAAAATCGCTTACGCGATAAG
>Ga0326511_10002118_pt1 | contig 16285 bp, 22 predicted proteins | sample 0_2496_0518_D_FD_203701 | JGI IMG/M metagenome (GOLD analysis project Ga0326511, IMG submission 203701) | Bovine rumen microbial communities from UC Davis, California, United States - 0_2496_0518 | ecosystem: Host-associated > Mammals > Digestive system > Stomach > Rumen | place: USA...
TTTCCTACACTTAATTCAATAGTACTTCCATCGTCTAATATAATTCCATGTTCTACCATCAGTCAAGTACCTCTCGTATTAAATTCTTAGAAAGGTTAATCGTTTTTACTCTGGTAGCTGCACGTGTGCCATTTTCATACGTCCAATTTAACTAAATTTCGGCTGTTAAATTATATCTGAATGCTAACGTTTCTTCTTGCGTAAATGTTACAGAAAGCGTATGTTCATCTATAATAGTAATATCTTCTCCAGTTTTTGTATATATAATACTTCCTTGCCGAATTGTAAAATAAATTTTATCCACTGTTGTAAAATCAAGTGATTCATCATCAGTGACTTTTAAAGTAAAAGTAGGTGTTGTCCCTATTATCAAAATAGTCACCTCCAATGTATTATCCATCAATAAAAAGTTGATAAGAAAAAATAAAACTCTGACAATTTGAATATTATATAATTTTATGTTATCATATAACAAAGGAAGTGAAAAAAATGTTTAAAGCAAAAAAAATTAAAACAAATGAAATAGTCTAGGTTTTGGATACATATTGTGATGAATATGGTAAAACTTGGTTTTTACTTTGGGTTGGTGATAAATGGGGATGGCGCGCAGCTGATAATTTTGTGCCGCCAAATTATATAGTAAAGAAAAAAATAATAGTTGCTGGCAGTCGTAACTTTAATAATTATATATTACTTTCTGAAAAATTATGTAAATATAAAGATGAAATTAAAGAGATAGTATGTGGCGAAGCAAAAGGCGCTGATACGCTTGGTAAAAATTGGGCCATACAACATAATATTCCAGTTAAAAGTTTTCCTGCTGATTGGCAGCAACATGGCTCGGCTGCAGGATATATACGAAATCATCAAATGGGTGATTATGCAGATGGATTAATTGCATTTTGGGATGGAATAAGTTCTGGTACAAAAGATATGATTGACTATATGGAAAAATTAGGGAAATTATGTATTGTGATACCTTTTTAAAATTTGCTTTTTATAAAAATTTTTGATATAATAATTATATACGTGGGAAAGGAACCACGAATAAATATAAAAGGAGATATTTATTATGAAATATTATAGCGATGTAACCAAGAAACTGTATGAAAGTGTAGAAGATCTGAAAAAGGCAGAAGCTGAACTCACTGATAAGGCAGCTGCACGTAAGCGTGATGCTGATAAGGTTGAGAAAGCTTATAATGCTTATATTGAAGCTCGAAAGGAATATGAAAAAGTGCTTATGGACTTCTGTAATAAACATGGTGCTTATCATAAGACTTATACAAGCAAGGATGCAGGAGATGTGAAGACTGAGTTTGGAAGTTTGAAGAATCTTGTGTCAATGTTAATTAGTGATTAATATATATTTTTTAATATATTAAGAAATATTAAGATGTTAATTAATTTATTAATAAATTAATTAACATCATTTTTATATTTTTTTTAAATATATTATTTACTTATCTTTGAAAGAACTATATTATTTCATTTCGAGGTAAAGTTATGAATTATAGCCAAGATATAACTTTAGATTTAAATACTAATAGTTGTTATTCTGTAGTTAATGCAAAACAAGGCGATGCTAATAGTCGTATTATAAGGATTTTTATTACTGAAAATGGTAATGATTATATTATTCCAGCTAATGCGACCGCAGCGTTTAGATTAAAAAAACCAGATGGAAAAGCTATTTTAAATGAAGCAATTATTGATTATAATACTAATTCAATTTCAGTAACATTGACTGGTCAAGCTTTATCTGCATCGGGTCGAGGCTATGCCGATATAATTTTATATGGATCATCACAAGAAATACTTTCTACTGTTTCTTTTATTCTTATTATTATGTCTGCTCCAGATGTTGTAGATGAAATTGTTTCAAGTAATGAATTTACTTATTTATAGACAATTGTAGATAATGCAAATATAGCAATTCATGAATCTGAAGCATGGGCAAATGGTACAAGAGATGGTATACCAGTTCAAGAAAATAGTTTTGAATATCAAATTTATGGTAGTGCTTTTACTTGTGAAATTGATGAAAATATTTTTAGAGAAAAAGTCGGTATATATCCTGGTAAAACTAGTACTTATAAATTTACTTATAATGGTGTTGGATGGTTATATACTGATGAGGATGGTACTGAAACATCTGAACCAGTTGATTTAAACAGTTTTGGTATTACTATTTTTGGTTTATGTTATGAAACAAATAGCATTAGAATTACAGTAACAGACAGTGATTTACAATATAAAAATAATGCTAAGTATTGGGCAGAAGTCAGCACTTATGCAAAACAAGCTATTGATAATCTTGATATTTCTACTACTATTTTATCAGCCGATAGTGAGCCTTCAGTTGACAAATACTCAGTCGATGATATCACTGTTGTTTATAGTTCAAGTACGCTTGGTACAATTACCATTAATAATGATTTATTTTTATCAAAATTTAATGATTTTGGAAATTATACTTTTTCTTATACTAATTCTATATGGTAGTATAATGGGAAAAATATAGATTTAACAGCTTGTGGTATTAATTATACGGGGACACCATTAAACAATGATTATATTATAATTAACTATATTGAACATAAACATTTTAATTTTAATATACCTCGTGGATTAACTGGTGATGTAAATTTTGTGACTTTTCAAATTGACCCAGATACCGGTCTATTATATATGTATAAACCAGATAATTTAACATAGGTTGATTTTGAAATTATACAAAATGGAAATAATCGTGGTTGTTTAGGGGTAAAGATTTATACTGGAGGTAATAATTAATGGGAGAACCAATAATAACTTCATTAGGCAGAGTATAGCCAATTTATAAAGGCGAGTATGTACATGGTGTTAGATACGAATTATTAGATAATGTTTTTTATTAGGGTAGTACTTATATTTCAATAGTAGATAATAATTTAAATCATTATCCTACTGATTCAAACTATTGGCAACTTGTAGCAAGCAAAGGGGCAGAAGGAAAACAAGGTCATACAGGTAGTTTTGGTTAGCCAACAGCTACTGCTACACTTCTTGACACTGGAGACAATCCAACTGTTAGTGTAAATACTAGCGGACCAGATGAAGGAAAAATTTTTAATTTTAATTTTGGTATACCGGCTGGTCCATATGGTTTTGACGAAGTTACTGCTCATGCTACTACCCTTGCATCTGATTAGTAGATAACAGTAGAAGCAACGTTAGATAAAAGTTCAGATACAAGAACGCTTAATTTTAATTTTGGTATACCTGCAGCAGATGGGCAAGGAGCATAGTCTGTAGATAATATTAATGCAGATGCAAACAATAATATTTCTTTGTCTGCAATCAGATATGTAAATTAGAATTTATCTAATGTACAAAAAACAATTGCATGTAATAATATTAATGCAATAGAAAATCCACTTAATAAATTTTATGGGTCATTTTTATATTATGGTGGAGATAGAGATGCCCCAACTTGGATTACAGAATCAATTACTGGGATTTCAAATACCGATATTGATACTATATTTGGTATTTAATTAAATAGAGTAATTAATTTTATTCAATTTTGGAGGATAATATGAATTTTTTAGATATAAATGGATTAACTTATTTTTATAATAAAATAAAGGAAAAATTTATTAGTAGTATAAATAATATAAATCCAGATATTAGTGGTAATATTGAACTTAATGCAAACAATATATTAGCAACTGATAATAATAGTGTATAGGATCATATTAATGAACTTGAAGACTATTATAAAATTATACGAGTAGATATAAACGGAAACGGTGATTTTACCACCATATCTGAAGCAATTACTGCTGCAAATGATGATGATATTATTTTAGTATATCCAGGGACATACTTTGAATCTGTACACGCATATAATAAGCTCGTCCATATTAAAGGTATAGATAAAAAAACGTGCATCCTTGAGTATCATGGTAAAGATTATGCAAACCCTCCGCTTGAAATGGCAAAGGGAAGTGTAGAAAACTTGACGATTATTGCACGAAACAGCGGGACTGCCGGTAATGCCAATGCATATTGCGTTCATATTGATAATAATAATGAAGCAGAACAGAGTTTATCTTTTAAAAATGTAAGTTTTATAAACGAAATTCATCAAGCCGTTGGTATTGGTTTAAGGCATAATTTCGATTTAAGATTTGAGAATTGCGAATTTGAAGCTATAAATCAAGCAGCATTATATTGTCATGATTGGGAAACCAGTGATACGACAGCAGATAAATCCGGGTAGAAACTAACCGTGCTTAATTGTACGCTAAGAAATAACGATGCAACACATGCGACAATTATGTTACAGTCTCAAGAACTTGCTACAGATTGCGCAACTTGTGAATTCGTTGGTTGTGCTGTGTACAATGCAAACGCAAGCGGCAAAAAGATATCTATGACTAAGTGGCAAGGTAGGACGCTTACGAATACTAGTTTTATGGGATCATCCGACTGGGTATTATTAAAAAATTCTGCATTAAATACAGTTACAGAACTTAACGCAACGCCGTATCCGATAAGCCAAAAAGATTTGTTTTTCTATAGTAATGTACATTATCACGTGCTTAATTCAAATCAACCTTTTGTTACTAATTTAGGACGCTATAAAGGTGGTTTAGCACTGTGTAATTTTCAAGGTGTTGGTTTTACAATATTGTATCTTTATCATGGTAATAATAACGTTGCGACTGCGCAAAATGTTGTACATGGTAGTGCATTTACAAGTGAATATTATAGTTTTGTGGCGAATGATAACGACGGAACTCTAACAATCTCAACAACTCTTGCTACTAACAGTCCGATTCTGTTATTCACACCCGAAGCATATTGATTGTTTAAAACCGATTGGTGAGCGGAAAACAGAATCATTTTATAAGGTTGGATGAAATATAATTTATAATAAAATCATGGAAAATAATTTAACCCAGGACTAAGTCCTGGGTTTTATTATTTAGTTGTAATTTGGGTATAACTTAACATGATCCATTTATTTTCTCCGATCATACCCCAACCATTTACTTCATCAAATATTGTATAGATGCCTTGATCTGTAATTAATCCAACAACTTCAGCTTGAGTATTAGGCGCGTGTCGTATACGTAAAGATGGATGCATTACTTTTACTTTATAACTTTTATCTACAACTGGCTCTTCAACTGTTACTTCAGTAACTTCAGGTTCTTCAATTGATTGTGTAATAGATGTATTAACTAATTCATCTAAATAATCCACTGGTTTTTCCTCCACTCTTTGACGGTTATTTTTCCGACTCATTTTTATCACCTCTTCTATATAAAGTAGATAATATATTACTCTATATCCAAAAACTTGATTTTTTTGAGAAATATGATATAATATAATAAAAGATAGAAATAGGAGAAATTTTATGGACGATTATGATTTATATGATAAGATAAATACAACTGCGGCAAATTGGTTGAGAGTGTATAGGAAGAATGTGCAAATGCCACTGGGAATTAGAGACTTTGGACGACATAATAAGTTTCATATTTGGGTCTTAAAGATGATTGATATGGTAAGTCTTGTAAATGGGTATGAAGATTATTATGTTGGATGTAATTGGATTGATTGGATTATTTTTAGATATATAAAACATTTTAGGCATATGAAGAGACTTCCGAAGAAGTCTATGGAAATTGCTTTTATTGATGTGCCGGTGTTTGTTGATGAAGTGTGTGCAGCTTGTGAAGTGAAGCCGATTAATATTGAAACAATGTTTGATGGGTATTGGAGGGTGTAATGGTCGAAGTAGGAATTCCAGTATATAAAGCAAAAGAAACTTTGCCCAATGCTTTAGATTCTCTTGTATCATAGACTTATAAAAGGTTTTTTGTTTGTTTGTCTATTGATGGTGATGGGGAAGATTATACTGATATAATTAATACGTATAGAGCGCGCGGCCTTAAAATTCGCGTGATTAATAGTAAAACCAATGGTGGTCCAGGGGCGGCGCGCCAAAGAGTCTTAGATACAACTCAAGCAAGCCATTTAATGTATTTAGATGCTGATGATATGCTTATGCCGCGTGCGGTTGGAATCTTATACGAATATGCTAAAGCACGAGACTATGATATATTGCGATCAAGTTTTATTCGAGAAAATAAAAATATCGAAGATCGTTTTATGTCAGCAGATGATAATTTAATAACTTGGTTTCATGGAAAGATTTATAAAGTACAATATTTAAGAGATAAACATATTAATTTTCTACCTGGTCTGCGAGTTGATGAAGATGCTTATTTTAATGCGGTTGCATGGAATTCAACTACAAAACTTGGAATCATGAGTGAACCAACATATATTTGGCGCGACAATCAAAGCTCTATAACTCGTAAGTCTAACTAGAAACAATATTTTATTGATACTCATACAAGTTATATACATGGTCAAGTTGAAGCATTAAAATATTTGTTTGAAATTAATGATACTGTACAGAACATTCTGATTACCAATACACTTATTAATATATATTATTACTATGTAAAAGCAAAGTTTTATAAGTGTGATGTAGAAGAAATGGATAATGATATTTCTACTCTTAAAAATGAAGATTGGATGCAACTTTGGTTGAATGATGGGACTAACTGGATAGATATAATTGAGACTATTAAGGGTGGATTGCAAATAGATGAAGAAAATATTATTTTCTTTGATGAACCTTTTAATAAATGGGCAAAAAGACTTCTTTATAGATCATAATTTTATAATTTCATTTATTTAAGCTTACTTAATTATGAAGGTGATTAGAGTGAGTAATGAAATTAATGAAATTGGAAATATATATGGACGGCTTACAGTATTGCGTTAGGCTACAAAAGAAGAAAAAAATAATCGTTCTGGGGCATTTTGGTTTTGTCAATGTGAATGTGGAAATACTGTGGTAGTACGAGGATTTTCACTTCGTTCTGGCAACGTACAATCATGTGGATGTTTAAAGCATGAACGGATAATAAAATCTAATATAGAGCGTTGTGGTGGCGACTTAATTGGGAAACGTTTTGGTAGATTAACTGTACTTAAACAAATTGATTCAAAATAGAATTCAAGAGGTCAAAATTTACGTTATTGGGAATGTAAATGTGATTGTGGTAATTTAATACAAGTTAGTACCACTTCTTTAAATTGTGGTAAGAGAACATGTTGTGATAGTTGTGTAAAAGAAAAGTTAAGGTAGGATCATTTAATAAATGAAATTGGAAAAAAATATGGTCTATTAACGGTTGTTGATTATGTGGGTTAGCATCCAGATAGACATAGTGCAATGTGGAAATGTAAATGTTTATGTGGTGGAGAACGTATTTGTATTGGCTCTGAACTACGAAATGGTGATGTTAAATCTTGTGGTTGTTTAAAAAGTCAAGGTGAAACATTAATTGCATCTATACTATTAGAAAATAATTTTAATTTTGCCAGAGAATTTTCTTTCAATGATTTACGCAATTATGAAAAAGATAAGCCGACTCGATTACGTTTTGATTTTGCTATATTTAATGATAATAATGAATTAATATGTTTAATTGAATACCAAGGAATATAGCATTACAAATCTGTAGGTTTTTATAAAAATATTGATAAATTTAATGAAGCTTAGTATCGAGATCAATTAAAACGAGATTATTGTAAATTACATAATATTAAATTAATTGAAATACCATACACTGATTTTGATAATATCACTATAGATTATCTAAAGGAGAAAATTTATAAATGAAATATAGTTCGGGATTAAGAGTTGTAATTGTGTCGGGGCGTCCAGAAGTCGGCAAGACAACTTTTGAAAATATGTGTGGTAGAGTTGTTGGTAATGCATATTGCAATAAACGTTCTACTGTTGATAGAATAAAAGAAATCGCAAAAGAAGGCGGCTGGGATGGAGTTAAAGATGCGGCCGGCCGTAAATTGCTTAGTGATTTAAAAGATATATTTACTGAGTATAATAATATGCCAATGAATGATATTCTTCTTTATTTGAAAGGTTGGGAAGATGATTTGGCTTATTATAATGTTGGGGATCATCCGCATATTTTATTTGTTGATGATAGAGAACCAGAGCATATTGAGAAGTTAAAAAATAAGTTAAATGCTACTACTTTACTTATTCGGCGGCCGGGTGATGAAGAAGTAGAAACGTCAAATCATGCAGATGAAAATGTATTTAATTATGAGTATGATTGGACTATTAATAATAATGGTGATTTGACTGAGTTATATGAAGAAGCTAAGCGTTTTGTAAATTCGCTTTTTAGTTAATTTTGGGGTATAATATATATAATGAGTAGTTTTGATTATGGTATATAAGTTTATTTGCCTTGGTTTTTGTTTGTTTTATGCTTTGGCCATATTTTAGTTTAACGTATTTAAAAGATATTGATAGTGAACTTAATGATATTAAGAAAGAATTGGAGAAGTTAAATGAAGGGATACGTAGGAAAAATTGAGTTAATGCCAATATATATAAACATCCAAAAAGTATAGTAATATTAAATATAAACTACTTATCTATAGCTATAGGAGGGTAATATTATGGTTATGGATTTAACAGGATAGCGTTTTGGTAGATTAGTAGTTTTAGAAATGTTAAAGAAAAATTCTCGTACATATTGTAAATGTTAGTGTGATTGCGGTAATATAAAAATTATTAGGGCAGACGCAATTTCTAGTGGTGTTACTCAATCATGTGGTTGTTTATAGCGAGAACGATCAAAAGAAAAAGCAGAAGATTTAACAGGTTAGATATTTGGATTATGGACGGTACTTGAAAGACGTCCAAAACCAAATACTACTAAAAATAATGGAACCTACTGGTTATGTAAATGTTAGTGTGGAAATGAGAAAGTTGTTTGGGGAAAATCTTTAAAAGATGGAACTTCATAGTCTTGTGGTTGTGGTCTTAATTCTAAACCCAAACTTAATTTAGTAGGTTAGCGTTTTGGTAAGCTAGTTGTGATAGAATATATTAAAGAACCACACAAAACACCGATATGGAAATGTTAGTGTGATTGTGGTAACATAACATATTCATCTACCTTTTCATTAAGAAGTGGACATAAAATGTCTTGTGGGTGTTTAATCTCTAAAGGAGAATATAAAATTGAAAATATACTATAGAAGCATAATATTAAATATAAAAAATAGTATGTGTTTGATGATTTGCGTTCTCCTTATGGTGGAAAATTAAGATTTGATTTCGCTATATTGAATGATGATAATTCTCTTAAATGTTTAATTGAATATTAGGGTAATTAGCATTTTTATTCTGATGAGAATCAAAAATGGGCTGGATGGAATACAGAAGAACATTTACAAAAAACTTAGGAGAATGATAGATTAAAAGAAGACTATTGCTAGAAAAATAATTTAAATTTAATTAAAATTTCATATATTAATTTTAATAATATTAATTGGTCTTTTTTGAAAGGGAAATGTAATTTATGAAAGGTTATATAGATAATTATAATTTTGCCGAACTTAATTGTCAAAAATATTGGCAACCGCCATCAACGTGGTCAAAAGAAAAAAGAAAACAAGAAACAGTTAATAGAATTTTTAGTGGTTCTTGGCTTGGAGCACGCAAAGTGGACGGGGCGCTTTATGTTTTTTTGAAAGATGAAGATGGTAATATTACTTTACGTGGCCGTTCAAAGTCAGTAAATGGAGAATATATTGATAAATGGGATCATCTTCCTCATCTTCATGAATGGGCTGAGAATCTTCCAAATGGGTGTTGTTTTTTAGGAGAAGTATATTGGGTTAATCATGAAGGGTCTAATAATACAACTTCTATTATGAACTGTCTTGTTAAAAAAGCCATTGAACGGCAAGAAAAAAACGAAAATAAAATGCATTATTATATTTTTGATATACTTGCATTTGATAATAATTCTTGGTTAAAGACACCTGCGAAAGAAAGATTTAGCTTTTTAAAAGAAATTGGTAGTAAATGGATTAATCCTTATATTGAATATGCAGAATATAGAACTGGTCAAGAACTTTGGGATTTACTCCAAACTTTACTTGCAAATGATTATGAAGGTATTGTAATTACAAAAGAAGACGCGCTATATGAGCCAGGGAAACGTCCAAGTAAAACTACTTTAAAGATTAAGAAAGAGCTAAAAGAGTCAATTGATTGTTTCTTTACTGGTAAGGCTATGGCGCCAACCAAGTTGTATAATGGCAAAGAAATTGAAAATTGGCAATATTGGGTTGATACATATACAGATGAACGTATTCCAATTGGTAGTCATTACTTTGATGTTGTTCATGAAAATAAAACTTATACCGCAGTTACAAAACCATATTATAATGGCTGGGCTGGTAGTCTTGAGATCGGAGTAATGGATGGAGATAAGGAAGTTGGGATTGGTTATCTTAGTGGATTAACTGATGAAATTAAAATGCACTATAAAGATTATGTACATAGTGTAATTGAAGTGGGCGCGATGGAATTGAATGATACAGGCGGCTTGCGGCATGGAAAAATGTTGGGATGGCGGCCAGATAAGCCTTGGCGTGAATGTAGTATTGAACAACTTAGAAGTATATAAAATAAAATAATAAATTTAAGAATTTAAGATTGGTTGTAATTTTCTTCTCAATTTTAGACTCTTATTTGTTTATTTTTACTTTTATTATAGCAAAAATATTTTTATTTATGGAGTGATACTAATGGATAAACCTTTTAAACTTTAGACTGGCAGTATTTCAAATAACAATTAGGCTATTTGGTATACTGAAAGTGATTCTTAGGCAAATTAGATCGTTGATGCTCCAGGTACTATAGTTATAGTAAATGAAACTAATAATTTTCATGTATATATGATGCAAGAATCTGGAGCTTTAAATAATATTACAGGTGAATAAATATGGATATATTAGGATTAATAGCCCTTGCAAGATCTAAGGGCAGTGGCGGGGGGTCTGGTAGTGGTACTTTTGTGCCATCTTTTGGTACACTTGCCACTATTTAGACTGGAGTATCATGGTTTGGTGATGACCCTTATACTTTAACCGTATTAGTTAGTGGATATACCGTTACAAGTAATACCATGATTAGTGTGCTGCCAAGTGTTGATTTAGTTGAATAGATGATGGCAGATGGAGTTAGTAATATTTTTATTACAAATAATAATGGAGTATTAACTGCAACTGCGGTAGGCGGCGCGCCAAGTGCGGCGATGACATTGTAGGTGCTGTGTAGTGAAAGTGATTAGGTTGAGTCGATTAGCGCACTTCCAGGAATTGTCGGTGATGGAGTGCTAGAGACGCTTCAAGCGACAGATCTGACCGACGCGATTAACAAGCTCGGCACCGCGATTAACGGGAAGCAGGATAAGCCGGCGACTGCTGGAACTGCCGGTCAGGTGCTTGGTCTTGACGATCAGCTTCAGCCGGTTTGGACGGATCAGAGCGGCGGTGGCGGCGGTGGTGGGATGAACATCGTCAACCTGTCCGGGACGCAGATCACTCAGGTCGGCACGGACAATACGTTTTATGTGTGCGGTGAGTTGACAGAGCTGACCTTTACCGCCCCGAGCGTTGGCATTACCATGATTCGTTTTACCAGCGGCACAACTCCGACTGTCCTGACAATCAACGGCGTAACCTCTTGGATGTTTGATAATGACCCAACTGCCGCATCTCTGGAAGCTAACAAAACTTACGACATTAACGTCCTCAACGGCGTGGGGGTAGTTGGATGGGCGTAAGACTGCCAGCAGAGTATCAGGAAGTTGAATATCTGGAAAGCACTGGGACGCAATATATTAATACAGGACTATCTCCAAGAGGAGACTTGTCATTTGATTGTAAGTTTTATACATATCATGCAGACCATCCCGGTTATGGCAATATATTCGGTTCAAGAATTAACTCAAATCTTTATGAGTATCAATTAACTGCTTATAATCATGGGACTGTATCTGTAGGCACTCGTTCACCGGCTGGATTTCTGCCGAATACAATTAATGTAGTATCGTTTGATGGGACAAATGCAATAGTAAACGGAGCAACTAAAAATTTTGTAGGATCAAAGAATATTGGTAATAATAATTATCCAATTTTTCTATTTGGGATTTCACAAGGTGGAGTAGCGTCACAGTTAGAGAGTGATCGCATTTATTACTGTATATTTGGCAACGAGCGCGAATTTGTTCCATGTTATCGCAAGTCAGATAATAAACCGGGTATGTATGACCTTGTCACTAAGCAGTTCTTCACAAATCAAGGCACAGACGAATTCTTAGTCGGCCCTGACGTTATTGACAGCATCAGTCCTCTCATGGTTGCTTGGAGACGGGCATTGATGATGAGAAAACCCGATCTTCCTTCTGGTTACAAAAAGCTCGATTATATCGAGAAGAACGGAACCATTGCCGTTATAACAATACCTGCGGAGTATTGCAAACTTGCAGTAGACGATATTTTAGATATCAAGATGTCATGTATTATGGGAGACGGTTACCAATGTTTTGCTGGCAGAACTGCACTCTGGGATCTTGAAATCAATAATTGGAACGCTGACAAAACAATCGCTCAGTTTGGAACGTGGAAGGGGAAGGATGTTTTTGTAAAAACATCTCCTGCCAGCGATGAATGTATAGTTGGTAACATTTATGATCTTGAATATCGAGCAAATACAACTAATGCGGCGAAAGGTATCAATATTGGTGCATATAATGATAATGGCAGTAAATATCCGTTTTACGGTCGTTTCTACAGAGTAACATGCAAGAGTAATGGGCAAACAATACTCGACATGATCCCGGCGAAACGCTTGTCTGACGGAAAGATTGGAATGTACGAAACTGTACAAGGCGCGTTTTTCTCGTCCACAACTAGCGCCGAATTTCAAGAACCTTAAATTAATATTGTAAAGGAGAAATAACCATGAGACAGATTTACACAGTAGACGCAAAGCAGGTTGTACCTTCCTTTACGCATCCTGAAGGGGTGTATTCCTCAGTTCCCGGTTATCCCAAGACGTTTGACAGCCGGAGCTACAACGCGACAGAAGACAATCCCAACGGCGATCCTGAAAGAGCATTTGTCGTGGCAAAAGCGGACTTTCTCGCCCAGCAGTCCGCACTGATGGTATCTGACAGCGCAAGAGTCATGTGGGCGATCACCCTGACCAGAGCAGATGGCAGACAGATGATGCAGGAGAGCTGGGGAGCGTTCCCGGACATGACACCTACTCCGCAGCCCGAACCTGAACCGGATGAAGAGGCTGAGTGAAACGTCTTTTGATTTGGATACTCAGCACCTACAATGGGGCGATGACATTCACAGTATGCGTTGTGATTCTGACCGTGGTGGCGTGCTGGTATCTTGGACACGTAGTCATTTAATGGCCTAGTTAAGTCGCAAAACGATAATAATTTCATAACTTTTCGAGTAGTTTAAGCGAGCAGCATTGTCAAACGACGAGCTGTCCGCATCAAACTATACTTTCATAAAACAAAAAAAGGAGGTTATATATGCCTACACCTATTACTGGACAGGGTATCAGTGCTCCGCCGAAGGTAGACGCTACTCTGTCTAACACTTCAAAAAATGCAGTGCAGAACAAGGCTGTGGCAAATGCACTGGCGGGCGCATATGATGCTACCGCAACTTATGCCGTCGGCGATTTATGCATCTACGACGGAATTTTATACGAGTGCACTACTGCTATCGCGACCGCCGAAGCATGGGATGCTACTCATTGGAAAACAAGCAATTTCGGTGACACTGTATCCGACTTAAATCGCCATTTAAGTGACTTGGAGGATGATAAACAGGATAAGACCGCATACGTCACTTTGAGCGGTACGGTCATCACTCAGACAGGCGTAGACAACACGATGTATCTCTGCGGAGAGCTTGCCGAGTTGACGTTTACCGCGCCACAGACGGGCATCACAGCAGTCAGATTTTCCAGCGGAACGACTCCGACCGTGGCAACGTTCTCAGGTGTGACATGGCTCAATGGTTTCGACCCATCAAGCCTTGAAGCAAACAAGATCTATGAGATTAATATCCTCAATGGGTTGGGGGTGGCGGCGTGGACTTGATGGACAGAAGGAGGGCATTGCTGATGGCAAGCAACAAGACAATCATTGAGGGCGAGTTTGCGTTATATGATGTTATTAATGTAACCGAATACAAGTATTATGGAGAAGCGACAATTTTTGATAATGAATATTTGACCGGTCTATTGAACAGGTATAATAACGTTACTGTTTTTGTTGATTTTATAGATAACACAAACAATAGTAGAGCTGCAATATGGCATGCTGTAATGAAAAATGCCAAATACGACTTTCAGTTCTCAGACGGGAGAAGAGTTGGTGGGCAATTCGCAGGTTCATACGGAGCAGACGTTTATCCTGGTGCAAAAATATATATATACTACTCAGTGCTTAATTTTGAATCTTAATTAAAGAAAAGGAGAAATAACCATGAGACAGATTTACACAGTAGACGCAAAGCAGGTCGTAGTAAGCGACAATCACCCAGAAGGTATGCTTTCCAACATGCCAAATTATCCGAAGAACTTTGACAGCATGAGCTATGCCGATGACCTTGAAAAAGCCTACTGGATGGCAAAGGCAGATTTCCTTGCCGAGCAGTCTACCCTGATGACCGCAGACAATCCCAACCGTGTGATGTGGACGGTCACGCTCACTCGCGCAGACGGTCGGCAGATGATGGCTGAGAGCTTCGGAGCTTTCCCTGAAGTCGAACCCACTCCCGAACCCGAACCGGAGGAAGCCTGACGGCATGAAACGCTTTCTTGTCTGGATACTCAGCACCTATAACGGAGCGATGACGTTTACTGTTAGCCTGATTGCATTGCTTATGGTATGGGTGCTGGTATTCGGACGGAATCTGTAACTAACCAATAGAGAACTTTATGTCACAGTATGCAATTGATCTTACGTCACTTAACGGACTGAAGAAGAAATCAGGATGTTTCAAGAGATGCTTGACAGGTGTTCTGAGGACACCGGAATCAATATTTTTGACTATATGTCCGAAGTCACTTAAATTGGTTTTCGGGCATGGGCTGAAAAGGCCAGTAAATACTGGGGTTTTCGGGCCTCGAAAATTGACAGGCCTAGATAAATGCCAAACAGAACTCACTAATTGAGAACGATAAACTCAGAACTTATGTGAATTGCGGTATGTCTCTACGGAGTACGCCTAATGGAGCCGGATGCGTCTGGAGATCCAGAACCTGTTCATATGAGTTTTATAGGGTGCAGCTGTAAGTAAAAAATAATATATGTAATTATGGCCGGAGTTATGTGTTTGTATATATTACTCCGGCTATAATATATATTTTATTTAATTCCTTAAAATTGTAATAATATATCTTAAATTTTACTTTAATATATGAGTAAGATAGAAGATAAATTTGAACAAATCTTTATATCTGTTGGAGTAAATTATATTAGAGAAAAAACTTTTCCAGAATTAAAAAATGGGACTTTAAGATACGATTTTTATTTACCAACATTAGGTATTCTTGTTGAAGTTGATTCTATGCTTCATTTTAAACCAATACCTAAGTTTCATAAAACCAAAACTGATTTTACTCACGCGCAACAAAATGATCGTCTTAAAAACAGTTTTGCTCTTTCACATAAAATAAAACTATATCGGGTTCCTGAATGGGATTTTCCAAATACAAATACTCTATCAGATATTTTATAGCCACATCATCTGGTACAATCGAAGTGGCATAACGATATAATATATCGAGAATATTTAAAGGGCGCCAAGCTCTAATTTTATGTGAGGGATTAAAAATGTTCAGTGGTTTAAATTTATAGGAGATCTGCAATGTTATTATACTTGTAAGTGCATTTATATTAGCATTAAAAAACATTTATGGTTTTTTAAAAAAGCCAGTAGATGATCTCCATGGCCGCGCGCAATCTGCGGAATAGCATCGAGTAGAAGAAATTTTAAGTAAAAAAGTGCCAGAAATGGTTAAGGCAAATCAAGAAGACATAATTGACTCTTTGGAAGAAATAAAAGGTTTAGTTCTTGATTAGTAGCATAATTTAAATAAGATTTAGAAGTCTGTTGATCTATTAAATATTTCTTAGATGGATTTAATGCGGTATAATATGAATCGTCTTTATTATAAATATCGTCAATTTAAGAAAATTTTGGATTGCGATAAAAAAGCTTTTATGAAATTGTATAATGATTATCATGATATGGGTGGTAATACTTGGATTGATAGTTT
>Ga0326511_10002120_pt1 | contig 16282 bp, 12 predicted proteins | sample 0_2496_0518_D_FD_203701 | JGI IMG/M metagenome (GOLD analysis project Ga0326511, IMG submission 203701) | Bovine rumen microbial communities from UC Davis, California, United States - 0_2496_0518 | ecosystem: Host-associated > Mammals > Digestive system > Stomach > Rumen | place: USA...
AGATTGGTTGTTATCTACCCCTTTATTATATTAAGCATCAACAACTGTCCATCCATCTGGAATACCGTCAACACCAGTTGTCCAAGATGACATCAATGGGTTCTTAACGAATGTACCAATTGAAGATACCAAACCTGTCCACATTTGTGTACAATTCTCTGCATCTATATTTCTTGCAAGACATTTTATGTAATTTAGATTTCTGCAATTGTAAAACATAGTTGCATAACAAGTCTTAGCCAAAATCAACGCTGGTAAATCTGGTGCAGTAGTCAATCCGCTGCATCCACTAAACATACCATTATAACATCTTTCAACAAGTGATGTTACTGGTAGCAAATCACTTGGAACTGTCGTTATGCTGCTACAATTTTTGAACATAAGTTGATAGCAAGCATCTTCTAATGCAGTTGCTGGGAGGTTTGGTACATTTGTTAATGATGTGCAATCAGCAAACATAGAGCCATAGCAACCAATTGCTAATGTTGTTGCTGGCAATAAGTCTGTTGGCACAGTTGTCAATGATGTACAACCACTGAACATACTATAATAGTTTTCTCCTGTTAACAATGTGGTTGCAGGCAACACAAAATTATCAATATTAGACAAACCTACACACCCTTTAAATAGTCCCCTTAATCTATTGTGGGCTGGAGGCAATTCTGTTTGTCCACTAAAGTTCTCACCATACAACATTGAATATGCATTTCCTTCAGCGTGGAAGAATGTTGAAGCAGTTATTGTTCCACTATCGCTATCACTAGTAACTTGTTCCCTCCTTAACATTACCTTCTGGTTTGTATTAATTGTTGGAGAATTGGTATATGCAGCAAGTGTTGTCCAACTTGAACCTGAATCAAGACTATATTGAAGGCTTTTATTAAGTTTGAATGTACCGTCTCCTTCAAATACCAATGTAAGTGGTTGGTCGGTATATCCAGTTGGTGTTGGTGGGGTAGGACCAGTACCTCCAGACCATACCAAATTACCACCACAACCATAGACATACTTGATGCTATGGTTGTTGTAGCTAATTCCAGTTATATTATGATTATTGTAATTTATCATATTAGTACACTAAATAAATTGTGCCACTCTCCGTTGAGCCGCTTATTTGACTCCATTCTGATTCATTACCACACCATACATTTGGTTTTGCTGATAACTTATTATCAATCTCAGTCTTGTTATACACGCTGCTTGCATCAGCCTTTGCATTCCAAGTTGCTTTTTCAGCACTTGTGACGTGCATTGTGGTATTGCCACTATGACTGTTAAAGTTGGTAATGGTTGCAAACTTTGCATCTGACTCAGCCTTGGTATAAGCATCCACTGGTTGTGAACCACCAGTAACGCTGATAACGTCATTTGTAATGTCAATGCCAGTGCCAGCGGTTAATTTATTCTGTTTCTGAGCAAGCAATGCATCAGTTGCAGTCTTATTGTAATACTGTGTTGGGTCAAATGAACCACCTTGAGCAATCTTGTCATCAATTGTCTGTTTGTCATATGTAAATGCTGACATCTGAGCGCCAGTTACATAATCACCTTTCAACTGATACTTACCGTCTGATTCACCTTTGGTATAATAGTTTGACAAATCAATATCATCAATCTCTTCCTGAATGGTTATAATATCGCCACTGATGGTATCGACCTTGGTTGACAATGCTATGACATCACCACTTATTGCAATAACGTCAGTCTTATCAGCCTTTGCTGCAAGCAACTCGTTTGTCTGACCCTTTGTATAGAAATTATCAGTAAGTCCACTTACATAATCCTTTGTTGCATACTTTGCATCAGATTCAGCCTTGGTATAATAGTTATTAAGGTCTGACTTGTCAGCCTTTCCAACCTCAAGTGCAACTATCCTTTCAATCTGTGCCGTGTCAGCTGCTGTCCTTGCACTAGTCTCAGTGTTTAAATCGCTTCTAAGGGCATTTTCAACGCTTGTAGCCCTCGAAATCTCAGTGTTGATGGAATTGGTCAAGCCACTGATTTGAACGTTCTGTGAGGCATTTTCTCCAGACACTGCATTTATCTTGTTGTTAAGGTCAACAAGTGCAGCACCAAATGCAGCCTCATCATCAGCCACCCTTTCAGTCAAACCACTGACTGCATTGATTCTATTTGCAATCTCAACGTCAATCTTGTCATCTAAATCTTCCTCAGCATCAGTTGCCCTTGTTATCTCTGCATTTAAATCATTTCTAAGGCTATTTTCAGCGCTTGTGGCACGATTGATTTCATTCTGTAGATTGGTTGTAAGACCACTGATTAAAGTGTCGTGAGAAGCATCTTTTGCCGTGCTCCTTGTAATCTCATTGTCAAGTTTTCCTTCAATCCTTGTTTCTTCTGAATTTGCCCTTGTTATTTCAGCATCAATCTTGTCATCAAGGTCTTCCTCAGCATTCTGTGCTCTAGCGATTTCAGCGTTCAATTGGTTCTGAAGGTTGGTATCACCACTTATCCTATCTGCTATCTCATCATTCAAATCGCTTCTAAGGCTATTTTCAGCCGTTGTAGCACGATTGATTTCATTATCTAATGAAACTGTCAACGCTGAGATTTGAGCGTCGTGTTGGGCATCTTTCTGGGTTGACCTTGATATCTCTGAATTAAGGTTTTCAGTAATACCAGATTCAGCTGCAAGTGCCCTTGCTTCCTCAGCATCAACATCAGCAATTCTATTCTGTATTTCAGCATTAAGGTTTGCTGTGATACCAAACTCAGCTGCAAGTGCTCTTTGTATTTCACTATTAAGTGCATTGGTCAAACCTGATATTAATGCATCGTGTTCAGCATCCTTTGCCGTTGAACGAGTGATTTCATCATTAACTGTATCAGTAAGTGCTGATAAGTCATTCTCAACGTTGGTGACTCTGTTATCCAATACAGCAACAGCACCAGATAACTCAGTTACTTGGTCTTGCAATCTATTTTCAGCTGCAATTGCCCTTGCTGACTCGTCATCAATCTTATCGTCAAGTTGTGCCTCAGCCTCTTGTGCCCTTGCTTCTTCTGCTGCAAGGTCTTCCTTTAACTGGTCCAACTGTTCTTGGAAACGGTCATTGAATATTGAATGAAGGGCTGCTGATACCTCTTCCTCGGTTTCATATTCAACATCGTCAATTGTCAATGGAATGTCAGTTGACCACACAAAGTTCTGGAAAGGCTGTTCATCATTGTCAAGATAGAAAGCAACCTTTTTATTCTTTATCTCAAAATAGATAACACCGAATTGGAAACCCCTTGAACTGATTATCTTACCAGTCTTGTCAGTTTCAATGAATTCAGCGATTGAATTATTTGTCTTTATGAACCTCATATTATTAAAGCTTTAATTAAGTTGATTAGTCTTCGTTAGGGTTTCCCATAATTGACTGAATGTCTTTCACAGTCTCAATTTTGTGTACCTCTCCAATGTTATACACATAGAATGGGTTAATATCAATATTCTTTTTCATAATGTAGTTTTTAATAAAGATATTTAATGAAAAAAAGGTGTATCTTGGTTGATACACCTTTAATGTTTATGATGGTTTCTGTGATATTGGTTTTATATTATTTTTAAAGTTTTTCCAATTTCTATTTGCTTTATAAGTTGCAACTGCACTGTCTGGAACATATATGCTATAATCATAGTAATAAGGTGGCATTGGATATATACCTTGTGAAAGATTCCAAGCTGGTGGTGTTGTATTGTCTATCACAAAATTACACATACAACTAGCTAATGCACCATCAGACATAGATGTAACATCCCTTAGCAATATTTCACCAAGATATAAATCAATATGTCCTTCGTGTTGAACAGTTGTGAACACTGCTTTTCCAAACTTTTTAATATTACTCAAGTCAAGCGTTTTTCCACTGAATGCATTTATCATTGCATTTGGCAAATATACAAATGCTTCATCACCAAGTTCTGTTACACATTCTCCAATTTCAAAGAATGTCATTGCAGAATAGTCATAGCCATTTGGATGTGTGTCTGCACTTGTTATAATACTAGAGCTGCCTTCACAATCAGCTTCATATTTGTTTTCATCACTATAAGTTATAGTTAGTTTCTTTGGTATATATCCACAGTCGGTTGATTTTTCCTCATATATATCACCCCTTCTGTATTCTGCTGGAACAACGTCATTCCAAGTAACACCATTATCAAGGCTGACTTGTTTCTTCTGTTTGTAATACTTGATATGTTGTTCCATATCACATATATAATCTTCTGATGGGTCAAGATTAATCCAACGATATATTGGACGGATATCATCATCATAAATCACAACCGCCTTATCAATGACAAGTGACACTGATGGTTTAACCAGTTCTTCACCTTCTTTGGCGCTGTTATACTGTGTTATCCAATTGAATTTCCTTAAATTATTCATAACTAATTGATTTTTTATAAAGATAAAAAAAGGGGTAATATCTACCCCTATTAATTATCAAAATATCCACAATCAATTCTACCGTCGTTGATTATATCTTTGAGCCTCTTAACCTCTTCCTCAAGTGCTGATATCCTCTGTTCAAAATCCTTGTTATCCATAGCCATTATTTGTTTTTAATTAGTTATGGAATTGGAAATATCCTTGAAGCATAAGAACTCCAGTTGGTTTCCGTTTTATAAGCATTCACACTTGCTGATGGCACATAGATTGGACAATTTCCAGTATTTAAAAACGGTGCTGTACCAAGTGTAGGAGGCGTTGGTGCTGTTATTGTAATGCTATTCATATTAGTATGTGTTTGAAATGCCAAATCTCCAATTGATGTAACACCACTTCCTATAGTAACATCAGTCATTCCACTACAATTAGTGAAAGCAGAACCACTAATACTTGTAACACTATCTGGAATATCTATATTTGTTAATCTTCTACAACCATCGAAAGCAGATTTACCAATTCTTGTAACGCCACTGCCAATGGTACAACTTGTTAGTGTAGTGTAATTATAGAAAGCATTATTACCAATACTTGTGACACAATCTCCAACAGTTACAGATAAAATGTCTTTATTAGTTCCTTTGGTACTTGCAATTTCATATAATGAAATTGTTGTATTATTGGAACATTCAGCAGATGCTGTTATATTACTGCCATATGTTGCAACCCACTTTGGTTCTGCCAATGGATAAACCTTATTTTCTCCAAGATAAATTGAAATGTCATCAGCCCCTTGGAAGAGACTTCCAATATTTGTTGAACCTAAATATATTTTACTATTTGCCATATTATAATATTTTTTATAAAGATAACTAACCAACAATCTTCCATAATGCATCTTCAAGTTCCTTTGACCATCCTTCAACGCTGTTGCACATAAACTTGATATTAGGATTATCAACAGCCTTCTGGAACTCATTATTGAATATGTCATTATTCCATATTCCCAATCTTATCTCATTATCCAATATCGGTTCTTCGTGTGAGAAATAATTGAAATATACATCTTCCAAGACATAGCTTTCATTCATCATATCATATTTATTCCATATCTCTTCCATTTTTTTGAGCACAAAATAACAAGGATAGTGTGTGGTATAGTTGACGTGTGGTAAACCTTCTTTATCCAGCAATTGTCTTGTCTTCCACTTGTCATAGTTCCAATATGACTTTGGACATTTCTCATTTCCAAAGAATGTTTTGTTATGGTAATGCACTGTTGTTATGTCTGATAAGTCAAAAGGTTTCACTGGATAATAGTCATCACAAATCCAAATAAATCCATCATATATTTGAGAATACATCCTTGATATTACCTTGAATTTATTCTGAATATCAAGGTGGGGATTATATTGACCTTCTTTTCTTTCCTTTGTAGGGCATTCTATAAACCTAACCCAAGGGAATTCATTCTTCAATCTTTTATCAAACTCACCAATGACAACAAAGTGATACTTGAACTGACAGAACTTTCTCCATCCAGTCAAAGTTATCTTTATTTCATTGCCTTGAGAACCACTTTGTTTATATGGCATTACAACCAACGTCTCTTTCTTCAAATCGTTCAATAGTTGTTGCTTAAGTGGAAACATATCTTGGTTTATTCTGAAGAACATATCTACAGTTCTTGCAAACCCCATAAAGAAACCCCTTTTTCTTTTTGCAATATACTCTTCCCAAGATTTAGTTATGTAATGTCTGAGATACATTGTACTGTATACAATATTACTTGATTTACTAAAATCTGTTTTACACCAGTTGCATTCATCTGTATGTCGATGTGTATCTAGAAAATGTGATGGTTTAAATGTCCTCATATTATAACAAGTCTTCATTTCCCACTTTAAATCAATGTTTCCATAACCATATGACTCTTTTGTGTAAGTTCCTATTAGTCCTTTTCCTTCATAATTTGGCTTTTTTATATGTCCATTTGCTCCATAACATTTCCATTGTATATCAATTGCATCATAGCCATTGTATAGAGATAACACATCTTCAAGTTTGGAACTTTCCTTTTCAAATGTTATGAATTCATCATTGTCAATAACAAAACACCAGTCATATTGATAATTTGCTTTAATCCAAGTTAGACCACTAAGGAAATAAATGCATTGAGGATTTCTATATTTTGTTAATTTAAGTTCCCTTGCCTTTTTCCTATCTTCTTCATTAAGTATAGAATCAATGCAGTTCAACGTTACCCTATCACCATACTTATCACATATCTCCTTATGTGAATCACTGTCAATGTCCTCAAATATGAATATATGATTGATACCCAAATCCAAATGATACTTTATCCATTCATCAAGATATTGGTGTTCGTTTTTGATTACTGTTAATATACAACTGTTCATAGTATATTTTGTTTAAAAAAGGTGTACCTTGGTTGGTACACCTTGTTAAGAGATTATTAAGGTATTGCTTGTATTCTTGAAGCATATTCATACCATCCAGTTGATGTTGAACCCTTATATTCTTCAACTGATTGTGATGGAACATAGATTGGACAATTGTTGGTGTTACTAAAAACAGTTGAACCACTTCCTAATGTTGGAGGTGTGGTTGCATTAACTGTTACACTTATAAGACTACTACAACTATCGAAAGCATACTGACCAATACTTGTAACACCACTACCTATTGTACAACTTGTAAGACTACTACATCTATAGAAAGGACTATCACCAATACCTGTTAATGTATCACCAATTTCAACCTTTGTTACTGTATTGAATTTTCCAACACCATAGTCATCAGATAAGAAATTCATTGGTATTGCATTATCTTCAAATGAATAATTGACAATGTGTTCACCAGTGGTTGAGAACTGATAGGTATTGGTAACTTCAACTGCTGTGCCATCAATTATCATTGCTGATGGAAGAACACCACCACTACCAGAGCCACTTCCACTGCCAGAACCGCCACCACCGCCGTTGAATAATTCTGTTGGCTGTGATATATCAGTTATATTGTAATAAACTGTCAAACCACTGAATGTTGGTGTTGGAGGAACAGGTGCTTCCTTTTGGTCAAAATACACCTCATCTGTTGCAGCAATCAATGAAACAGCTGGTTTTACCAACTCAGCTGCTTCATAGTCCGAATATGTATTGAATTTTCTTAAGTTATTTGCCATAATTAATCTGAAATTATATAAAGTGTGTTATTATCCTTAACTGTCAAAGCATCATAAGCGGCTTGGGTAATCTTCATTAACTTCAATCCACCAAACTTGTCATTAACAGCATTGATTCCAGCAGCAGTTACTTCCTCATCCTCAACAATCCTTGATTCAACAGCACCACTGTATGTATTGAAATCAGTTGTATCAACCTTTCCACTTACAGCCTCAGCAATCTTACTGTCAGTCTGTGCAGACGTGTAGTATTCTGAAAGGTCAATCTCAGATATTGCTTGGTCAACTTCACCCTTGGTATACACTTGACTCTTATTATACACATCAGCACTGTTTGCCTTTGCATTGATGGCAGTCTGAGTGTTTGCTGTATAAGTGTTATAAGTGGTTGTATCAACTTTGTCAGCAACATCACCACTAACTGTATTGATTCTTGAATTAAGGTCATTCAATGCCTCGCCCCAAACTCTCTCATCTTCGGTCAAAGCAGATAAATCAGCCTTTAATGCAAGTTTGCCATCAACAGCTGTCTTGTCATAGTAGTTATCTGGATTGAATATATCCGTCAAAGGAATCTTGATATCTTCCTTTCCACTAGCGGTATTGAAATCAATAACAAGATAAGTGACACCACTAATCGTCTCAATCCTAACGTCATCAATCATTCCATCCTTTATGAAATCAGTTGCATCAACTTGTGCAACAACATCACCACTTGCATTATAGAAATCAATGGTTGTAGAACTAGATACATACTCAGCATCAACAATTGCCTCATCACCCATTGTCTGGACCTCACCACTTAATGTATCAATCTTGTCATCAACTGAATCAATTGCACCAGATAAAGCATTGTCAGCATTTGCCCTTGCAATCTGTTCAGCATCAATCCTTGAGTTAACTGAATTGATGTTGTTCTGCAATGTTTGTTCAGCATTCTGTGCCCTCTGAACCTCGTTTGAAAGGTTGGTTGATAAAGTGTCCACAGCACCAGAAATAACAGCGTCAGCAGCCTCTCTGTCGCTTATTTCGGTATCTACAGCACCACTTATGAATTGGATATCAGATGCATTGTCATCAACAGCGCCACTGATATAGTTAATCTTCACTTCAGTTGCAGCAGAATACTCATTGAAATCATCTTTCTGAAGGTATCTCTCAAACTCAATGTCAGTGTCACCAATTAACTGCCAACCCTTTTCCTCATTATAGATATACTCGTCATATCCTTCACCGTGTTCTTTCTTGATAAGATAGATGGTGTTGGTATAACCAGTTTCAGGGAGTTCGTCAACAATCTCGGTTCTTGCTTGTGCTCCAGCTTTTGCAAATGCTTCAGCAATGGCTTCCTTAAGGGCATCAATGCTGTCATAAGTCTCGCCATCAACCTCCAAATCTTCAAACTGTGAAGCGAAGAAAGCCTGTCCGCTGTATTCCTTCATATATATGAAAAGGAATGACACTGTATCATCTTGGTAAACAGCATAGCAATGCATTGGGTGCATACTGATTGTCTTGCCCTTTGAATTGATAAACTGTACATTACCTTGACTGGTAATAATCTTATTTTTAGCCATATTTTATGTATTTTTTATAAAGATAATTTTATTGATTTTTATTGGTTATGGAATTGGTTGAATCCTTGAAGCATAAGAACTCCAGTTGGTTGCTGATTTATATGCATTCACACTCTGTGACGGAACATAGATTGGACAATTATTTGTGGCATAATCATTGAATGTGTATGGAGTGACTGTTGGCGGCACTATTGCCGCTATTGTAATCGATAAAAGATTAGAAAAAGTACTGAAAGCATTACTACCTATATATGTTATACCATCACCAATAAATACACTTTTAATATTTTTACAACCGTGAAAAGCTTGACCATCAATAATTGTAATATTATCTGAAAGTTTCAATACACCATCAATTTCACTATTAGCCCTTATAAGATTAGTACAACCTTGGAAAGAACTATTCCCAACATAAATAACACTATCAGGTATATCTATACTTGTAAGACTAGTACATTCTCTGAAAGCAAATTCACCAATAAATCTTGTATCCTCTTTAAGTTTATATACACTTAATGTCTTATCTATTGTTTCTATTGCATAAGTATCAGCATATCTAATGTTATTCTCTATTGGTAAACTACTACAACCATAGAAAGCACCAGCACCAATACTTGTAACACTATTAGGTATTGTTATACTTGTAAGACTTGTACATTTATAGAAAGCACCTTGACCAATACTTGTAACACAATCACCAATTTCGACACTTACAAGGTCTGTTAGGTTTATCTCATTTTCAGTGATTTCACTTGAACTGTCACACTGTGCTGATTCAACGTGTGAGTCAGAATATGTTGCCTTCCATTTGCCTTGGAATACAGGTGGTGTTGGTGGTGTATAGTCATAAATCACCTTATCAGTCTCAACCACATAGCTGACAGATGGTAATATAAGGTCAGCTGATTGATATTCACTGTTTGTATTAAACACTCTTAAATTATTTGCCATATTATAATCAATTTTTTATAAAGATAAAAACAAAAAAAAGGTGGTATATTATCTACCACCCTTTTTCTGTTAATTAGCAACTTAAATCAGTTAAGAAAATGCTGAAACTAATGAAACTATCAGTTATTGTTGCTGATGATGGATTTGCAGTGAAAATCGCTGAACAATCTATAAGCACTGGACTTGTTGTTGTTACAGTAATCTTATCTGGTCTCCAAGTCTTTCCATTATCTTCAGCGGCAATTGGTACAATGACATTTCTGTATGAACCTGGCGATACACCACCACCGAAACTAACTGTTCTCAAGTCATTTCCAACATAATATTCAAGCGTTGCCTTCTGTATGATATAACTTGTGTTGTTCTGAACTGTACCAGTGACATTCCAAGATGTACAACTGTTGATATTTACATAGTATCTATGTGTTGTATCAAGGTCAACACTTGCTTGACCAGTGGTTGCTGTAGATGGAATGCTGAATGTACCACTACCACTACCACCACTTGGTGTTGATTCAGAATCATACATATGCCCACCAGCATCAATCAAAGTGAAATAAACCTTATCAGTGCAACTGTTATCAGACATTGTATAAGTGTAACTTAAACTACCTCCACGACATACATTTGTATCACCCAATGTCAATGACGTTGGATAACATTCAATGGTCTTCTTCCTCTGAACAATCGTCAATGTAATGGTATTGCTTGTACCCTTCTGTGTAAGTGTCACCACACCAGTTCTGTCAGCGCCAGTATTGTTTTCGTCAAAGTAGATATACTTGTTTGTCTGACTCTTCTCATAAGGCTCAATCTCATTGTTATTCACATATAACGGAGAATTGGTTACAATCCAACTATCATTGCTTGACAATACAGCATTTGGATTAGCACCATTATAAACTGAAGATATGCCTATCAAGCCCAATGCAGTGTTATCACCAGCCGTCGTTGCTGTATATGCCGTTGGGTGTGCATCATTTCTCCACTTGAATGTATTTGTAGGTGTAGTGCCACCAGCTTGTACAACAGTGAAATCGTCAGAGCAATTACCAATGGTTGCTGTATATACTGACGTTCTTTGTGCTCCAGTGTTAGGTACTGATACTTTTGCTGAGATTGTACCATTTGAGAATCTGAAATCAGTTAGGAAATCAGTGCCACTCTTGATGGTTGCTGACCAAGTTCCACTACAAGTTGTAGAATATGTACCAAGGTCAACCCTTGATGTTGTCACAGCACTTGATATTGGATTCTTATGACCAGTTGCAGTACAAGTACAAGTTGGGGTAGGACCAGAACCACCCAATTGAGTGATTGTAAAGTCTCTTGATGGACATTCCTCACTATCTACAATCCACCTAATCACACAGGTTCTATCAGCGCCTTCGTTATTAGGAGCAATGTTATACCTTACAGTACCAAGGGCGTGAGTGTACTTGGTGTTTCCAGTAATGGTGTCTTGTACAATCTGTGGCATATCAGCCATTGTAGGTGTTGGAACATCTGAACAACTTATTGTATTGTCAACAATTCCAGCTTCCCTCATAAGACCGTTAGCCACACAAGGTGCATCAGTATAAACGGTACAGAAATACTGATATGTATGTGGGTCTTCATCCCAATGCACAAACTGTATATCAACCCAACTTGAAGCACTTGCTGGAGTGAACTGTGGTGTGCCATCTACCCATAGGAATGCACTATCACAAGTTGAATCACCACTTGCTGGAACGCCACCCCATTCGCCACCGTCAACAATGAACTTGCTGCATCCAGTAGGAGTTGGTTGTGGTGTGTTAGGCGGACAAAGAACAGCGTCATATGTCTTTACCGTCGTTACCTCAAGATATGTTGGGCTGTAAACGTTTTTATCAAGTCCACTTGACATCTTATAACCAGTCATATGAAGATTTCCTTCAGAATCAGCTTCAAGTTCACAACTGTATGATATCTCTTCAATATCTGGGTCTGTCGATGGTGCTGGACAATCTTCAGACAACACCCTTACATCCCTTTTCTGACCCCAAGTAGGGGAATATCTGTTATCATCTTTCTCTCTGCTAATCCTATATCCAGTGTTACCTTCAACGTGTGCTGGTTCATACCACATAGTTTCACAATATGCTGAGAATGAATCATCTTCAATCCAATGTGGTGTAGGGTCTTGTTTTGGACAATGTGAAACGTCATATTGCCTTTCTTCCCTTGTCTGACCAGCAGTAGGTGACTTTGGATTAACGTCAGTCAAACAATAGACATAATATCCAGTGTAAAGTCCATTTGAATCAATCTCACAATAGGTTGATGTCTGTTGCCAGTTTGGTGATTCCTCATTACAAGTGGCATCCCTTTCCCTTTCTTCCTTATATGTGCCATATGTAGGTGAATTTGGATTTATATCTTTGTACTTATATACCCTATATCCAGTATATGCTGTACCATTCATTTCACAATAGTTATTATCTAGAATCCACCTTGGGTCTTTTCCTACACCTTGTCTGTATATCTTCGTTATCTTCCTTTCATTTGAATCACAATCGTGTATGGTTGTAAGCGTGTATTCAAGGTCTTCATCAGTGCTTGGGAAATTGATATGGATATATCCCAAATCATCCTTATAACTGTCAACTGATGGTGTAATGGTATATGTATATCCAGTATCACAGCCTTTTACAATTGGCGTTATGACGGTTGATGAAACCTCATTTGGATATGTATATTCCTTACCAATGTTGATTATGTTCACACAAGTATTCAATACAACAATCTCGTGTGTGACCTTATTCATAAACTCCACTTTATCACAGCCGCCTACACCGTTATGATGAAATGTGCTTGGTGTATTGCCATTGCCACCCTCAACTGGTGAAATGGTCACATATTGTGGTTCGCTGACCATTGACCACTCATCACTACTGGTTATGGTATATGTTCCAGCGGTAATGGTTGAGTTTAGGTTAATGGTCTCAACTTTTTTTGAGTTAATGAATATTGAATTCGTTACATTGGCTGGACATTTCTCCAAGTCATATACCTTTACTGGCTTTCCATCAAACGTTGCTGTTTTCTGATAAGTGCCAATTATATTATAACCACCATCACTTGTCACACCAGCTATCTTATAAGCGTCTTGTTTAAGATTTGACCATTGACATAGTTGGTTATTCCTATCAAGTGGCTGACCAGCTGAATTGACCTTTACAACATACATTGCAACAAGATATCCAGTGTGTCTTCCGTCAGTGCCTTGCTCACAGAAATAAATGTCATACAATGGTTTGAATATTGGTGTATATGTCTTTGTCTTTGAACCAAAGTTATCCCTATCCACTGTAAACAATGGATATTCAGACTCATCAGAAAATGTGATTGTATAACCGTGTGAATCACTTTGTATATTAACTGAATAATCCAGTGTTGCACCATACTTCCAACCAAACATTCTGTAATCTTCAGCACCGTTTGGTCTAAAGCATACAAGATACTTACCATTGACAGCATCAGACAATATATCTTCAAAAAGTGGCTGAATATTGCCAACGGTCAATGTAAGGGTATGAGTCCATTTATGGTTTGCTGTGTCATATTCCTCATTGTATGAGGCATCAGTATGGTCAACCTTATAGAACTGACCAGTACTGTTGATTGTCTCAACAAACAGTGAATAATCTGAACGGTTATCGCCTTCAAACGTCAACGACGGAACATCACCAATGTTATACACAAGGATAGGGGATGATATACCGCCAACACCCATTGTAATGTCTTGTGAATTACATCCGTCAGTCCCACCAGTATCACTTGGTTGACTAAGACTTATGTTTCTGTCCAACTTGCAGTTAAGTGCCATTTGTAATATATATTTAATGAATTATTATTTTTTGATAAAGATAATTTAACATTTACTTGCTTTTTTCAAATATTTTTTATATCTTTGCAATAATTATAAGAAAAACACTTTTAATATGAAATGTATTTACTTAAGAACTAATACCGTGAATGGTAAACAGTATGTTGGTCAAGCAAATGATTTTGAAAGAAGAGAATCAGATTGGAAATGGGGAAAAACATATACTGGTGGTATTATTGATAAAGCCAAAATGAAATATGGTGTTGAGAATTTTAAATCTGAGATACTAAAAGAATGTCAGACACAAGAAGAACTTAACCACTGGGAACAATATTACATCAAGGAACTGAATACCAAGTACCCCAATGGTTATAACCTTACTGATGGTGGTGGCGGAATGAGTGGTTTTAAGCATTCTGAAGAACATAATAAGAAAATGTCCAAAGTGTTAAAAGGCAGACACTTGTCCGAAAAAACGGAATATAAAAAAGGACATATAACGTCACAAGAAATAAAAAATAAAATATCAGAAAGTAAGAAAGGACAAGAACCTTGGAACAAAGGCACAAAAGGTATTATGAAAGCGTGGAATAAAGGTGTACCAATGTCGGAAGAACAGAAAGTAAAAATATCAAAAAAAGTATATCAATACACCTTGGATGGTAAACTTGTAAAAGTGTGGGATTCAACTTGTGAGTGTGGTAGAAATGGTTTTAGTCAAGGTCATATTGGCGCTTGCTGTAGAGGAGAGAGAAAAACACATAAAGGTTATATATGGTCATATACAAAAAAAGAGGACAACAACTGATGTCCTCTTTTAATCATATATGTTATTAAGATTAAGCAAGCAATGCTTTAACAACGCTCCAATCCTTAATCTTAAGTGGTGCTTCAGGTTGTGCCCCTTCGAAGACGAAAGACACGCCAGTTGCATCTCCATCCGCTGTACCACTGGTATATTCAAATGTAGAAGCCGTTAATCCATTAGGAACACCAAATGCATAAACGTCCCTATTTTTTGTCTCTACAAAAACGATAAACTTACCAAGGAAAAAATTAGAATATTCTGAAAGTAAGTCACAGTCAAGACGCTGAATAGTGCCGCCAACAGAATGCATAAAGTATCTGCTAGAAGCGTTGCCTCCGATAGTGCCAGTAGCAGTTGCTACACCTGTACCGTCAGCAATTGCAAGCGGATATGCTTTCTGTCCACCAAGGTCAATGGTATCAACCTCACAGTCACCTGTAGATTTGGTGAATGTATATGATTCATCCCAGTTGGCAATAATCAAACGGTTAATACCAGCAACTGAAGGCTGACAGCTGTCTTGAACACCTTTAGATATCAAACAATTAAGTGCCATATATTATATAGTGTTTAGAATATTATTATTAATTTAAGATTGAGAGTATATTTCAACTCTCAATCATATTTGTCTTTTAGTCCTTCTGATAAAGAACTGCCTCGTCCTCAAAGATTACACCAGCGTTTGCTCTGTAAGCACCCTTAGCATACCACTTGTTCTCATCATAAAGGTCATTACCGAACTGAGCACGAATCTCAGTGGTGTCAGAAAGCAAGTCTGTCAAAAATACCAAATTGTCCTTTGAAGCAGCAACCATAGTGTTTGCTGGAAGACCAACGGTCACAATCTCAACGCCCATATAGAATATCTTTCCACCCTCAAGTGTGAAACTTGGAAGCTGTACAAGATACTGAGTAGGAGTAGTAGAAAGAGCGTGACGGAGATATCTCATAATGTCAAGAGAAATGAATATCTTAACAGGAGCCTTCTCAGGGTCAAACTCACCCTCATTGATAACCTCGTCAGGGATAGCGTCATATACACGACCAATCTCAGCGATAACGTTAGAAGCGTCAATAGTCACAGCATTTGGAACTTTGATAGCGTCTGCACTAGCTGCAAGCTTGTCAACGATACCATCGTGAATACCAGCAACCTCATTGCCTTCACCACCCCAAATTATTCTCTCAATGTCATTTGAAAGAGAATTCTGTAAGTGGAACATAATTGCTGACTCAAGAGACTCAGGGTCACCAACTGCTGGCCACTTGTCCTTGGTTGCACCAATTGAATTGAATACCATCTCAGAATAGATAGAATCCAACTCTTCCATACACTGTTCCTCGTTAATCTTGTAGTTCCTAACACTCATAGTCTTACCATCAAAAGTAAATCTCTGTGTTGGAGTCCAAGCACAATCACGATTGTCTAACTGAGAAATGGTGTTCTTGTCCATCACAAGTTTCTTAATGAAAGTATCCTTGGTGATG
>Ga0326511_10002121_pt1 | contig 16279 bp, 31 predicted proteins | sample 0_2496_0518_D_FD_203701 | JGI IMG/M metagenome (GOLD analysis project Ga0326511, IMG submission 203701) | Bovine rumen microbial communities from UC Davis, California, United States - 0_2496_0518 | ecosystem: Host-associated > Mammals > Digestive system > Stomach > Rumen | place: USA...
TTCCTATTGATTAGAAAAATTATAAAAATATAAAGTATATTTAGACAATGGATCAGCATCTCTTATCTCAACAGTTTTAGCATATTCGCCAGGATTTAATAGATTTTCATTTACTTTAGGCCCATCCTACTTAAAATATGTTACAACCTTATTATAATGAGGCAAATTATCTATATTAGAAGCAAATAAAATATTATCTTTTGCTATACTATTATAAAATTCTTGTACATCTTGAATTTCATAAGCAGTACAAGAAAAATTATGTAACATACGCCCAACTGTATCATTTGGGTTCAATGAAGAGTTCATAGTATAAACTACGTAATTTCCTTCAGTAGCAGATTTAAATAATTTAAGTTTTTTACTATTCAAAAAATTTAAAACCAATAGCTTAAATTCTTTTTCTGCATTTATATTTATATCGGTAAGGTCAGTTTCTTTCACTCTTTTAAACCAATTAACTAAACGCTAATATTCTGTAGGATTCTCTTTTAAAATTTCTGCATCTAGTCCAAGAGTAGCCGTAGCCTCACGCATCATATTTGGAGGAACAATTCCTAAGCGTTCCTATTCTTCTAAAGTCATAAAATAAAAATCTCTATCTTCTAAAAAAGAAATTAATCCAGAAATAGGGAATTCTTTATAATTAACCATGCCATTACGAGTAATAAATGGATACTTACTACCGATTGTATCTGTTTTAGTCTAAAAAATATCAGCCTTAAAACTAGAAACCTTTGGATTAAACTAAATGCGTAATTGTCTTTCTCCATCAAATAAAAAACTATCATCAAAGCTTACATAACAGGAATTATCATTACTTATCACATTAGAATAAATATTATAATTATTTAATTTTCTAATATAATATTTGTACTCCCATCCTGCGGCAACAGTCATATCTTTAATAATCTGATTAAATTCAGAAATATTTTCTCCTAATAGATTAATCTCACCAATATTAGTTAACTAAAAGTGGTCATCTTGGCTACTAGTTCTTTGTATGATAAAATGTCCAGTAGCGTTAATATCTCCTTCTCCTTGGATATTTAAATTTACAATTCCATTATCTCTATCAAGTGTCGGAGTTAAATTAAAAAGTTTTTCTTGAGCATTATAATTAACTAACACTTTAGTTATTGCTTTAAGCTATAAACCATTTACAGTAGTCATTAAATAAACCAATTTATACGTTTCACTATCATTTAACAGATAATTTAATGTAAAATAATCAACAGAAGAAAATTCATCAAAGTCTTCATTTACATTATGAATTTTTTCACCTGTATCTGCTAAAAGAGTTTGTCCTTGATACAGCTTAAAACGATAAGAATAAGCTTTTTCTGCGGCGTCATAAGGATGCAAATAAATTGCCTTATAGTTAATGCCGCTACCAGATAAAGAAACTGTTGGCGCCTTCGGTCCTAAATATCTACCAACTGCGGAAGTAGAATAATAACCAATATTACCATTTTTGTCCAAATAAGCCAGCTAAAACTACAACCAAGTTGAATTTTTAATTTCTGATAAATTTAAACCAATAGACAAAATAGTATTATTCCAATTAGATATGCCAATTGTTTTTTGCGCTATTACACTTCCATTAACCTTTTTAACTATGACATTATATCCAGAAATATCTGCACGAGAAACTAGTGCATTGTGCTTAAAAGGTATTTTTATATTTTGCCCATAGAAAGCAGGAATTGATGCATCTAAAATAGGCGGATATAATTTATCTAACATTTACTTACCTCCTTTTACTCCAAAATATCATATATCACAAGCCGAGAATAAGATGACTCAACTTGCGAATCAGACTTTATGCCAACTAAACAATATAATTTATTGTGATAATCTGCTGGACGATTTGTTAGTAATCTATAATATGGCGGCACATAAGTGGTAGCTGCTTCTTCCTAAGTGATATCATAGGCGTACCACTCTTCTCGCCATGTGTAATCTAAAATATCTGGCTTTGCTTCTCCTAAATATTGCCAAATATTCTCTTGTTTCTAAAAAATCTTAGGGCCGCTTTCAGTTAATAAAACGGTTATTCCTGATTTTGCCCTACTATCTAAAAAATTTTTAGAATAACCAGTATAATAATTAATATTAGTTAATTCAACAGAAGCTTTTTCTCCTGTTTCTTTATTTTTAAAAGTTAATATTGGTATATCATAAGCTTTAGTTTTTGTCCATGAGAAATTTATATTTACATAATTCTCTAAATTTTTAATTATAATGCGCTAAGGGCAAGGAATATTACTATTAAAAATATTCCCATATAGCTATGATGTTGACCAATAATTTGGGAAATTTATATCTTCATTATTTTGATATTGTTTTGCAGAAATAGTAAATGGAAAAATAGTTTCCTAAATCCCTATTCCTGGCTCTCCATTAACTATTGGAGTAAATTCAACAACTAATGTGTCTATTTTATCAATATTCTTAGATAAATTATTCTATACAGCAATTATATCTTCAATATTTAATAATATTGTTGTTTCATAATCTACTTTATTTACTTTACCAATAATATATTTACTATCACTGCTATAGTCGCCATTTGGCAAACTAATATATACACTATCCCCTTTTGTATAATATGTATTATCATTTTCAAGAGTATATACAGATAACCGAGGGCATCCAGAAATAGAAACAAAATAATGATGTGAATTTTCATTATCTTTATCAATAATTGTTCCTTCAACTGTTTTATCAAATTGCGCAATTTGAATAAAACGCTCGGCAGTGGTCTGCATACTTTCAACAAAAGGAGTTAAAAAAGTTTCTTGAGTTGCCATAGCTAAACACTCCTTTTTCACTTATATCTATTATTTATAAAAAAGAAGAAGGTCCTTTGGCCTATTTTTGGCCAAAGGACCTTTTATATTAAAATAAATTTACTTTCTAACTTAAATCAAAGTTATAAGCGTTTTGTGCAGTATAATTTGCCAAGTCTCTAAAAGCTTGCTCAATCTCAAGGTGGTTGATAGCGTTGGGGAAATGAGCTTCAATAGAAATATTCTACTGGCCTACGCCGCCGCCAAGGTTAAAGTTACCACTACGCAATGCCTACATAGCACGTAATGGAGAACCCAATGACACCTAACCGAGAATATCTCTTGCCATGTTAATCATTTGAAGCATATTTGCAGTATCATCTTTATTAAGTACTAGCTCTTTTTCATGAAGAACTGCCCAACGGCCATCTGGACCGAAGTTACCAGTATAACCGCCAGTATCAAAACTATTAAGATAATTTTTTCTTTCTTCATGTTTCCAAATACTAATAGGAGGGAATGATTTTTTATCTAAAAGATCAAAGAGATTGTTATTTTCAAAATATTGTAACTATTTATTACCTTCATATAAAGCAGCCATTGCCATTCCGCCGGTTTGAGTATAATTTTTATACCAAGATTCAGCTTCTTGACGGCTTAAATTTGAAAGCTTCTAAGGTCGTCTATCATACCAATAGAAAAATTTTACAGTATAATTTTTATTATCAGGTAGCGAAGTCCCTTCTAAAGGCGGGGTTCCTCCTGGTGAGGTCTCTAGCCCATCTGTTCCACCGCTACCACTGCCACCTTCAGGAGTTGTTGGCGTAATTCCTGTAGGAGTCGCTTGTGGTATAGTCTTAGATTGAACGGGAGTCGCATTATACTCTTTAATCTTATTGATTAAAGCCTGAATTGTCTGGTTAACATTATCTATTGTAGATTCCATAGTACTTAAAGTACCATTGAAAGTATTACTAAATGTTTGAATGCTACTAATAGTTTTTGGCAATTCTTCACTAAGCTGCGCAACTAAGCTCTTACTGGCATCTTCCGCAGCTTTACTGGCGTCCTCAACTTGTCCTAACACAGTTACAAAATTACTACCAAATGTATCTATAATAGGTTTAACATTTTCAGTATAGGTATTAATATTAGCATAAATACCGCCAAGAATTGTTGATGGATCATCATAAGTACCAAGAGCATCTTTGAAGGCGTTGAACGCATCCTGTGCTGTAGTTAATCCCTCAAGCTATTTACCTAGCCAAATCTCTTCAAAATGATCAATATATAGTTCATTTGCAGAGATCTTATATCCCGTTAATCGACTGTAATTAGTCCAATCCTAATCATAAAGCTAAGCATTATTTTCTAAAGCCAATCCTAATACACGAGACAAATTAGCCATACGTTCAGTATAATATGCTTCAATTTCTGCTGCCTTCTCAGGGTCTTGTACTTGAGCCATAGCTTCCGCAAACTCTTGATTTAATTGTAACCAAGTGGATTGAGCTTCTTCAATAGTTTTTTGATTAAACTCTTGCATTGCGTATAGCCGGTCTTCATATGTTTGACGAGCTGAGTCTACGTTATCCTGATTTGCGGTATAAATATATCCCCAACCGCCAGAGGCATTGCGTGCTAACCGCACTTGGTCTTTCGCATTTTGGGCTTCTTCAAGAGCTATTTCCGCTTGCCGCAGCTCGTATTTCTTTTGGAGATACTCAATCTCATATTGAGACATTCTAACACCATCAGCTTGGTATTCCGTAATCTCTTTCTATAAATCACGCAATTTCGCTCTTGCTGCAAGATTATCAGTAGAGCCGATAGAAGCTTCAACCTAACGATTTAATTTGCTTAATTCATAAATTTTCTAATAATCTTGTAAATAGTCAGCAGATAAAACTTTGTAACGGTCATAAGAAGCTTGAGCATCTTCAAGAGTCATCCCGTAGAACTGCCTAGCAAGGTCATCAAAGGCATTAGTTATTTGGTCAGATAAAATTTCTCCTGCTTTTGTAGCAAAATCATTTACAGTAGATAATAAAGTTTCTTCAGTTTCTAATGCTTTATCTTCTATTGTTTTAATTTGCTCTTTCCAATAGTCAATAGAATTGGCATCACTATTAGCAATTGCTTCTTCTAACGCGACTCTTGCTTGAGCTAAAATAGGAGCATAACCTTGTAATTGTGAATTTAACACATTTATCTAAGATTTACTATTATCTAAAAGCACCTAATCCAATTGCCACACAATATCTCTTGTTAAACCTAAAGTGTTGCGGCCAAGAGTGCCGATAATATCTCTGACTCCTTGTGCTATAGAACCGAGTCTAGATAGTCTATCTGTCTGTTCTTGAATTGCAGTAGAATATTCTTCTAACTAATTATTTAATTCTTCTTGAATATTTTTACGAGTTTCAATTAAAGATTCATAGACCTCAATATAATTATCTCTATATTCTTTTACCGCGTCCATAATCTTTTGAGCATTATTGCCAGAAATATTTAAATCATCTAATACGCTCATATCACCATTAATCAGCGCATTTGCCTAAGCATCCGTTAAATTAAAATCTGCGAGTCTCTCTCCAGTAGCCTCATCTATGATTCCCATAGTTAATGCTTCTTTAAACGCTTCGAGATAAGGTGTCGCTTTTTCTAATGTTCTCTAAGCCTGCTCGCCCCATAAAGCAATACGTTCAGCAGATTTAAATCCTGCATCATCTAATTGTTTAAGTTTAAACTCTATTTGTTTTAGCTGCTCTTCTGGAAGCTCAAGCTCTACTTCAACACGAATTTTAATATTTTCCAACTCGTTTTCAAGCATTGTGCGGACTTGATCTTCAAGCTTCTACACTTGGTCTAAGTATTCACTATTAGTTTCTTCAAATTGAGAAAGAATCTTTTTAAAATTCTCATAATCCTTTTCTTTTGCGGCAATAATTTCATCAGATAAACCACCAGCATTATAAGAAGTATAGGCCGCATTGAGTGCATCAAGCTATTGTTGCATAATCTAATCATAATTAGTAATTACACCATTCTAATCAATTATTGCGCCATAAGCCTCGATAGCGCCACGATCCTTTGCGTAATAAGATTCAACCTCTGCTAAACGTTCTTTTTCAGCTTGATATTGTTGTTGTAGAAGTTTATTCTCTTGCTCTATATACTTTAAGCGACCTTTGCCGAATGCTGCATCTTTTTCTGCGGATAAGCGGGAATATTGTTTTGCTAAAGAATCAATTGTTTTATCTATAACGTGATAACGTTCAATTTCGTCATCTGCACGTTTAAGCTCTTTCTTAGAACGAGAGCCTCCACCGCCGCCGCCACCTGATGGTTTAGAACCTAAAGAACCAGCTGGCTTTGGCACAGAAATTTTTCTTGCTCCTTTTAACCGAGGCACTTTTACTAAAACATCTCCAGAAAAGCTCTCCCTATTATCTGCAGTTACGACTTGTTCATCCTAATCAGTTCCTAATTTAATTATATCGCCGACTCTCAGCTAGCCTCTTTCAGATAAACTAACAGTATCATATTCCCATTCTGGATCCCAACCAATTTTTCCAAAAGCTGCCTCAATGTCATCTGCAGTTATTATACCTGCTTCACGCAGTTTATTAAAAGCATCTATAATACCGCTATCATCTAATGTTGCGCCAATCTATAATTCAGATAAATCAGCTAATTGCTGTAATGCATCAAAAGCAGACTAAAAGCCTTCAACGATCTAGCCATTATCAATGCCGCCAATTTCAATTGCCGCAGCTCTGGCAGTAAAATCTTCCCAAGCTTCATTATTGCCTTGAATTGCTTTGCCAAATAGTCTCATTGCTTCAGTATCTTTAGCAATACTTTCAGCAAACTCTCTACTTAAATCTGGCTAATTAAATAATAAAGCCAAATCTTTTTGTAAATTACTAATTGCCTTAGAATACTCAGGAGTAGATTCTAATCCATTTTTAAGATATTTCTAAAAGTCTTCTAAATGGCTACTTGCATCTTTAAAACCTTTTTCCATGCTCTTAACTGCAATAGCCATTTGCTCTAATTCTTCATCAGGGATATTTAAACCTAATTGTTTTAACGCATCAACATAATCCCAAACCTCATCAGAGTCTAGCTCCAATTTTTCCATCTAAGTAGATAGAGCTGAGATGTGGGCCCATCTTTCTATTTCTTCACTAGTTGTATTAGCAATAATATTATTAGTATCAACATACTATTCTTTAAGCGCCAAATACGCTTGAGTTATTTGTTCTACTTTTTCAGGGTCTAAACCAGCATATTTAGCAAATTCTATTTCTCCACCATTTTCAATTAAAGCATTAATAAAATTATCATAACTTTTATCATAACCGACCTCTGAGGATAAAACCTAAGAGATAGAATTGCTAACGCTTCCGTCTTTACTTACAATTTGTCCTTCTTTTAAGAAAGCATCGCGCTAATTTTTAGCTGCCTATACCGCTAGCTCTTGTTCTCTAACAATATCTTCTTCAGTATATAAATTAGAAAGCATTTCAGCGGCTTCTTTTGGAGTTGCTTTAAAGAATTCAGCTCTTTTATTAGCTAAAGGACCTCCAGGGCCAAATAAGAAATCCCCATATTTTTCTAGCCACGCTGCAATGTCGCTATAATCCATATCGGTTTTCCAATCTTTAGCGGCGTTTTTAGCTAAAGAATATCTTACCTCAATAGGCTAATTATTTGCTGTTTTTTGTAATCTTTCTAATAATAGTAGTAACTCTTTTTCAGCTTTTTCTGGATTTTTTCCTGCGAATAATCTTAAATCTATGGGATTTTCTTTTAAAAATTTAGCAAATTCTTCAGTTGTTAAACCTAAAGATTTTGCTAAAGCATCAGGGTCAAAGAAATTTCCTCCAAATTTACTAGCCTCTTCTTGCACTCCTTGTAAATAAGAAAGATATTCTGGAACTAAATCTTTAATACTATCTTTTATATTATCTAAAATTTTTTGCTTCTATTCTGGAGATAGACTTCCAAAATCTTTACCATACATAGCCTATGCATAATTTTCTTGCATATTTTTAGCTAATTCCGAAGACTAATCTGTTAATAGATTATTTAATTCATTAACACTAGTTAACTCATTGGCTTGCGTTTTGGTTGCATATTCATCATTAACCGCAGTGATTAATGCCTTCTAATCCGCATTAAGCTACTAAAGAGCGTCTAATTCTCCATTTGCTTTTGCTTTTTCATAGCGCTCTGTAATATCAGTTTCTACTGATGCAAGCATCATTAAAACATCTGCAGCAGCAGCTTGATCTACAATTTGATAACCATTTTCAGCAACAGTATCTAGAATTTTTTCTCTAACATCAGAACGCTTTAGGCCTTCTCCTACCATAGTTTGGCTGGCATCTGTTCTAAGAGTATCTACTATTATTTTTCCAGCTTCATCGCCATAAGCCTCTAATATTTTATTCTAAAAATCTTTTTCCCAAGTGCTTAAGTTTCGACTTACTGTTCCTTGTTCTGTTACAAATAAATCATAAACGGCATCATCTTCAAAAAACTAAAGACCATTTTCAGTATTCCCTCGTCCTTTAGTAAGTTCTTTGACTCTATTAGTATACTAATACCAATTTCCAATAAACTCATCTAATGACTCTATACCGTCCATTGTCTATTCGAAACCAATTTTACCAGTATCAAGCTTAAACTTCATACCAGTATAATTATTTTGTAGCCATTCTCCTAAACTACTTATGGTACTAATATCTTCATAAGCCGCACCCATGCTAAGAGCAAAAGAACGTAAATCCGCTTCGTTTATTTCACCAGCTCTAGTGAGGCCCAAATATCCTCCCCAGATTTCTGGATGAGACCCTTCATAGTCTTCATATAAAAATCCGCCGCTTTCAGCATTCGCTTTTGTAGTCACAGCATTTTTGGATGCCGCCAAAGTAGCTTTTGCAGAAGCTACAACTTCTTCGGCTCTTTCTCCATTAGCTTTAGCAATTTTATTAGCTAATTCCTCATAAGAACCAGCTAATAATAATACTTTACCATTTTCTATGCCTAACTAATCAATTAACTCTAAACCTTTATTATATAAATCTTGCTGCCCAGAGCCGGTTTCTTTATAGGTTTTATAAAGCTCTTCATAGGATTCTTGAAGCTCTTTTGTTTTATTTAATTCTTCTTGTTTTGCTTCTGCAAGTTCTCTACTGCTATCGGCTGCCGATTTAGCAGATTCTGCTTCTTCTTTTAAACGCTTTTGCTCTTTTTCTCTAGCACTTTGAATACCACCTATAGCTAAAGATAAGCCTAAAATAGACATTGCCGCTATAGCTCCTATCAGTCCACCATGACTCGCTAGAGCTTTTGCAATAGCAGATTCTGCATTTAGTCTATTAAGCGCAGTGCTGAGCTATGTAACTGCATTCATCGCTTGAGTAGCACTTACTACACTCATCATAATTCCAGAAACACCATCTAAAATATTTCCACCTTCAGAAAAAGCATTAAAGAAAGATTTGGCTCCTGCTGTGCCCATCTATAGACTTCGTACAACACTATTTAAACCATTTGTAACAGCATTAACACTTTGACCAATTCTCTGAATAGATTTATCATCTAAGTTAAGACCACGTTGAAACTCTTTTCTTGTGCGCTCATGGGCTAAACGTGCTTCTTCAGTTTTTTGTTCTACATCTTTTGTTTTATTATATAAATCTAATAGCCATTTACCGCCAGTAGTCTATTCAGTAGCTTTCATTAAATCGTCAATATTCTTAGTAGTTCCCTAAGCTTGTTCTCTTACATTTTCTAATGCTTTCTACAAAGCTACAAATAGATCAGCACTATCCGCGCCTTCTGGAAGATTTTCAATAGCCTAAATAGCATTTTCTACTTCTTCCATTCCTGGCAATTTACCAACTTCAGTGTCCTTCTCTTTATTAACAAACTCTTTTGCTGATTTTAAAATATTATCTCTTTGTTTTTTTGTTTCTTCTGTATTTTTACTTTCATTCTCAGTGGAGACTGCAATATCTTCTGCAATACCGGCTGCAATTTTACCTGCGGCATTAATCTATCCTACAGTTTTTGCCATTTTTTCAACAGAAGCCTAAGAGAATTTTAAATTTCTTACTGTTTCTTCACTAACTATTCTTTCATCATTATCAGCACTAAAAAGGCTACCTTTTTCTTCAACCATTCCGGCCTTTTTAGCAATTTGTTCTATATAATCAAGCTAATCTCTCTTACTTGCTTGACCACCAATAAACGCATCACTAGTAATTTGAACACCTTCTGCGAACTAATAAGGTCTATTTATATCTTCACGAGCTTTTCGGCTAGCTTGTGTCGCAGACATATTTTCTTGATTATTTATACCTTTTATAGCTTCTTCTATTTCTCTATTTATTTCTTCTATTATAATTTTTACCAATTCACCGATTCTAATATTTTCTACTGCATTTTCTTTATTGTTTGGTAAAAAATTATAATCTTCTTTTTTCAATTCATTACGAGCATTGTCTAATGACCCTGCTAATCTACTAAATCTTCCACGCTGTTCTTCAGTAAACTATTCATCCTATGACATATTTGTATATACACTAAATAGCCTACTCATTTCTTCTATGGTTTTATCTTTGGCTGCAATCCAGCTTTTCCGCCCACCACCAGCTACAGTACCGCTATTTTCATCTTTGCCAAAATTAAACTATCCACTATTGAGCCCTTCCGCTCTATAATTATAAGTATTATGTGCTTTATTTCTAGCGTTTTGTTCTCTATAAGCGGCATCTCCTCTTTCTCTTGCCAATGACTCTTTAATAATATCTCGTTCTTGCTCTAAGCTTTCTTTTTTCTTAGTACTTTCTACAGCCATATCTCTTTCAATAGAAAGTCTCTAAATCTATATCTCCAGATCTTGTTTTTCTTCTTCTGTTAAGCTCTTATTATTTTCTAATAATTCTCGTCTCATTCGTAATATTTCAGAAGTATAAAATGCATTCTGCTATTCACTTGTTTTATTTATAACATTTTCGTATGTAGCCCCACCACTTTTTTCTCGGGCCTAATTTTCCATATCGCTTAATGCTCTCTAAGAAGCAGATTGTCCTGAAATATTACTGCGTAAATTGACAATAGAGCTAGTGACAGTTGGTATAATACGATCTAATATTATTGTACCCACAAAAAGCAAAATGCCTTTAATTCCATCCATTGCTTTAACAATTCTTTGAATGACTCCAAAAACTTCGGTTAAAGCTTCTTTAACACCTTTTAAATCATCAGCATTAAATAAAGCATTATAAATTTCTTCTTTTGCTTTTTGCATTCTTTGATTAGTAGCTTCTAAACTCTATTCATAAGTTTCAAACTATTGCTATAAAGTACCGCTAGAATCTTCTGCTAAAGCCTAATTTGCTAAAATTTTATCATAGTTATCCATTAATGCAATAAACTAACTATATTGACGGACACCAGCTACCGTTTGTGCAACAGATACCTATTGGGCTCTACTTAGCTAATCCCAACGCTTGCCCATAGAATCAAGGATATCGTCCATCTCTTTTAGATTTCCGTTTGCATCTAGAATATTAACACCAACTTGCGCTAATGCAGATGAATATTTACCAAGAGTAACTCCATCATCTAAAATTTCTCCAAGCTTAACATCTTCCATTCTCGCCAATATGGTACGCATAGAAGTACCAACAACATCTTCACTTTGACGAGTTTCAGCAACAATAGTAGCTAAAGCCGCAGCAGCTTTTTCATAACTTAATCCCACAGTATCTGCAACGGATGCAAATTTCTACATACCATTTGCAATTTCTGCTGAGCTTGATGCAGTAGCCGCACCTAATTTAGTAATAACATCTGCATAATATTCCAAACTCTAAGTACCATTATCAAAGTTATTCCAAATGGCAGTTAATTGATTAGAGATACTCTCAACAGATTCACCAGTTACTTTAGCCAATTTGATTGTAGTATTTGTTCTTTCAATAACTTCAGCAGTGTCTAAACCTTGCTGGAAGAATATTAATGAAGCGTCTGTATATTCTTTAGTTACAGTACTTAAAGAACTTGCTAATTGACTTGCCTACTTAGCAAAATTAGCCATTGCTGCATCATTTTTCTAAGTGACTCTTTGAATAGAGTTTAAAGATTCATCCAAATTTTCAATATAGCCAACAGCCTATTGCATAGTACCAATAAACCCATGGATTAAAGAAGATGCTAATTGCCAACGAATTGTGCGAATAAGAGTATCCCCAAAACGAGTAAACATATTATCTAATTTTTTTACAGGAATTTCTGCATTTGCTACAGAACTGGCTAATTGATTAAATGCCTTTTGTCCTTCTGGGCCCATAGCAAGCAGTTGTTGGCTTGTTTTGGCTACATCTGTGCCCATGTTTTTTAAACTAATATTAAATTTATTAAAATCTAATTTACCAGTATTAACATTTACTGCAGACTATAAAGCAGCTTCTAACTATCTTGCAGATTTAACTGCGTTCTCAATAGCACCACCAGATACTGTAATTGGTGTATTACTTATTTTCTATAAAGTAGACGTCAAATCTGCAATCTACTTTTTTGCCTAAGAAGTATCAGCATTAAATTGTAAACCAACTCTTATATTTTGTTGTTGTGGCATATATTTCTACTCCTTTCTCTCTTTGTATAAAAATAAGGCGAGAGCAATTTAGCTCTCGCCTCCAATTACTCCTAATATAACTAAAAATTCTTATAATAGAAATATTTAAATTAGGCCATATCCCCAATAGCCGCCTTAACAAGTTTTAATTCATTTGGGTCTTGTGCTTTAGTAAGCAACTCATTAATTTTATCCAAAGAAAAGCTTTCCTCACCATATTGCGCAGATAGCATTTTTAGGATACCAAGAGCAGAATGATTATAGTCTGTTACTTCTCTTGCAAGACTCATAATGCTACCCCAAACATAGTCTCTTTCTGCTTCGGGAATTTCTTTTTCTACAATTTCCCAAACGTGATTCATAGTAATTGCGTCATAAAGTTTTTGAATATCTTCTAATTGCTTTTCTGTAAATGAAATATTAGTATAAGCTTTTAACATTTCAATTTCATAATATACGCGCAATTTTACGATATTAAAGAATCCTTCCTCATCGCTACCAGACTGCGCAATTACAGATTCTATTAACGCCATCTTCTTTTCTAAAGGAAGATAATGCGCAACAGACACTGGTGAGTTCTCAATAACGACTGTGCCTTCAGGAATTGTTTTAATTGTATTTAATTTAGAAAATGAAACTTTTGCCATAATTAAATTCCTCCTTTTACTCTTTGTTATATTATATCAAAAATTTTTTGATTTGTCAAGAATTATTTTTCTACCCTGGAGAATTTGCTAATTGAACAGCAACTTTTATCTAATGTATTGTAGAAAATACAATTGCAGCATACTGATCAAAAGAACCTACTTTATTGGGATCATTAAGCAAAGATTTATGCTAATTTATCACATTCTAACGTTCTTTTATAAAATTTTCATATCCCTAAAATTTTAATGTGTTTTCATAATTTTTTATTAAGTAATTAATATCATATACAAACACATGTTTACGTGCCCTATCATTAATAACGGCGACATCTGCATTATAATCAGTTGCTATAAAATTACCTCTTAAAATATCTATTGCTAATGATAATTTATTTAATTTATGAATTTGCTCTAAAACCTAACTTTCTTCTGCCCCATAATTATATACATAATGAATTAAAGTTTCTTCATTAATCTCACTCCGCATAAGAGCTGATAAAATATCTGTATTACCAAAGTCTTTTGATGAATTAATCGTGCTCCAGTTTTTTGCAGAAATATGATAAACTTCATTATTACTGCTTTCAGGGATTTGAAAAATAACGTCTGCTTTTGCTGATGTACTAGACCCATATGAATTAATAATTTCAAAATTTCCTACTTTTATTATATTTTTCTATTTAACAGATTTTTCTCCAAATAGATTTTCCATTTTAGAAAAATTGCTGCTTTTTCGTTCAATTTGAGAAGAGCCAGTCCATACTTTATTATTTTTTAACTTATCCATAATATCTTTAAGACTTTTATTTTTTAAATCTTCTAAAGGTATAGAAGCAAGTGATAAACAAAGTTCAAAAGGAATACCGTAGTCATTACTAATAATATCGCATCTAGAAGCCACTTTGTATAAATCGTCTAAATTTTGAATGGTTTGTCTTATGCTAGGATTATCATTATTTACTAAATCAATCTAAAGAGTATCAGAAGCCTAATCTAAAACTTTTTTAGCTTCATTTGTAATTCTTTCTATTTCTTCTCTAGATTTACCTACTAATGCCTAAAAATCATGGGGCGTTTTCATCCATTCATTAAACTTTTCTAAACGTTTTTTTAGAGTTTCTACTAAAATATAATTTTTATGTTTAAAGCTTTCATATTTATCTCTTAAAATATACTCCTAATTATCTGTAGATGAATTAAGGCTAGAACTCCAATCATGAGCATTTATGACTCTATCAGTCTATTCTTTGTACAAATTAAAAGCTTTTTCTCGATAAATTTTTTCATTACTATTGATTTTTTTAGGATAAAAAATCTAATCATTTAAATAGTTTTCTAAATCTTCAACATTATTTTTTTCCTTTTCTACTTTTTCTAATAATTTTTTATGAGCATTAGATAAAATACTGCTAGAAGATTTCCATTCTTCGTTATTAATATAAGTAAAGTTATTCATTACTTCTCCCCTTTCTCACATATTTTTATACGATCATATAACTTATTAACCGTATTAAAAAAAGGAGGAAGTTTAAAAACTTCCTCCTTTAAAATTGTTATTATTTATTAACCCTAAGACTTAGAGGGGCTATAATTAATTTCTCCAGTATCAATTACAGCTTCATAATGATAGCCATCAACCTGGCCGTCTCTGACACCAACATAATTCTTATTATCAGCATTTTCACTAGCGACATCAAAACGAGTATCACGAACAATGCCATCTTTATCTTCGTAGATATAATTACCATGGTGGTTAGTCTCAAGACGCATAAGCTCATTACCAGCACCAGTACCATAAGAAATTACTTGAATAGCAGCAAGAACTTTCTTAGTTCTATCCCAACGAGTATAATCAGGGAAGCAATCCATAGTAAAAGTGAAACTAGAAGGATCGCCGCTAGAGGCCATTGTGAAAGTAAAGTTAGACTGAATACGGCAATTAGGAATAATAAATTCAGCAGGCATATCAATACCATCTTCATTACGGAAAAGAGTAGAAGCTTCAAGATAATAGCTACCACCAAATTTATCAGGAGTAATTTGAATTTCTTGAGCAGCACCTACAGCCGTCTCTACACGATAATAGTCAACAATTACAATATCGCCGGCTTTAATAGAACTAATTTTATGAGCCTTAGAAATAAGATCGTCTTCATATTCAACGTCTTCAGAAGACTGGTCTTTGCTCAAAGTCTAATAATTCCAAGAATGGCCAGCTTCATCTTTACGGAATCTTGGAGAAATCATAATTTCTTCTTTCCCTACTCTTGTAGCAATAAAAGGCTCTGTAGCGATATCGCCATTACTATCTAGCTTCATAACATAGATATAATCTTCAGTAGAAGGTGTCGCAGAGCTATTATTGAGAGCTGGGTTATCATAGGGATCATAAGACAGTTTAATTTTATAATCGCCTACAGTAGTAGTGCCCGGCACATACCACTTCATAGTACCATTATCCATAAATGGGGCGCCATAACTATCAGGCACAACCAATTGCTCAGTGGTATGAACATAAATAGGATGCTCTTCACTAGAATCAATTAAGCCAGCACCAGTAAGAATCATAAGACCAACAGGAGAAATCAAAGCATCTTCCATGGTCCATGTAAGAGTACGCTCGCCATCCCAAGACATTAAACGAGCATTACCACGACCGCCTTGAGCATACACAGTAGTAGCTGCGCCTTCAAGGCTAGAAGTAGTTAAAGTATCGAAATAAATAACAGGCTCATTCTTATAGAAAATTTTGTTACCGACCTTCTGAGTACCTTTGGCACGAAGAACGACATCGCAACATTCACGAACACCAAATTTCATAAGTTTTTGTCCTCCTTATAAAAATTATTTTATTAATGGATACATTTCATCCAATTGTCTGGTTCTTTATTGTCAGTAGCACCCGCTAAACGGGCTTTAATGTCAATATCCCAGGCATTATATAAAGAATATCTTTCAACTAAATCATATAACTAAAACATTGTCAATTCCATTGCCTCCTTCAATGACATTGAAGGAATAGCAACTGTGATTACTGAAAGATACTGCGTAAAAAGGTCTCCTGTGTTCTCGGCGGCCTTTTGCGCAGCGATTCTTTGACGACCGCGTTTAATCTTTTCCGCAATCTCTTTGGCTTTTGCATCTCCAGGATTATAATCTCCTTCTTCTTCAGAAAGACA
>Ga0326511_10002122_pt1 | contig 16279 bp, 12 predicted proteins | sample 0_2496_0518_D_FD_203701 | JGI IMG/M metagenome (GOLD analysis project Ga0326511, IMG submission 203701) | Bovine rumen microbial communities from UC Davis, California, United States - 0_2496_0518 | ecosystem: Host-associated > Mammals > Digestive system > Stomach > Rumen | place: USA...
GGGTCGGACTCTCTCGGGAATATGATGGAGCTGTTTCGGAACACAAAGTCGGTCCCCGACTCCATGATTATACTCGGCCTTATTATGTTGTCCGTTATGGAGGCGTTTATCGACACTATCTTGTCACCGCCGACTATCGGATATGTAACGTACTTTTCAAAGTTGCCAAGGCGCCCCATCTTCAGTACGGTGCATTCCCCGTAGACGCTCCCCTCTGGCTGCGGGCCTATTTCGGCGGGATCACCTACATGGAGCATATTTTCCTGAGCCTGGTCGTGCGTGGATCTGCGTATGACAAAGGGGTGCCATAGTTCGCGGTGGAAAACAGGCAGTCCGTTCCTGTCCTGGAGTTTGAGTATCTCAAGCAGGTCCAGGTACATCTGCGCAAGCCTTATGCCCCTTATCTGCTGCAGTCCCTTGACCATGTCCCCGCCGACATGGATGCTCCTCCAGAAACTGGACAGCCACAGCATGAGGGTGTTGCCGGCGTCGTCGGCATACCCTTCGGGAATTTCCACTATTGAATTCCTGGTCTTTTCGTCCTGGTTGTATATATTGTCCATGGCCTGGGATTACCTTGAGTTGGGAATCATGATCAGCTGCACGTCCTCGCGCTCCACCGAAAACACGACGGTGTCGGGGGTTAGCATCGCGGAGTAGTCCTCCACCGACGATATGTCCAGCGCATCCCCCTGTATGAGTATTTCACTGCCCCTTGCGTCATGCATCTTTCCGTAAAGCATGTCCTTCGCCGGCATATCCACCGCGACAGCTCCGCAGTTCTTCAGGATATGCACTATCTCAGACCGCGTAAGCCTCCCCACAAAGCCCAGCCCGTTAACATACGACCTTATCTTGGACTTTGCGTAGTCTTCGTCGACGGGGTTGGCCGGGTCGTACCTCACATTGGCCTTTATGGAAACCCTGCACAGGATCGGGCACCTCACTATGACGTCGGACGCGATGCTACGCACCGAACTGTCATCCATGTAGTTCTGTATGTCGAGCGCCTGCGGAATGCAGTATACAGTGACCTTGAATTCCCTGTCCTCCGACCACGTCCACTCGTCCCCGTCGTCTTCCGGGGCCACATTGGGCGGTACGTCGTGAAGGGTTATGCCAAACCCCTGCCATACGGTGTTGAAGGCCTCGGTGCAGTCAGATCCGCTAATGCGGATGTCGTGCCACGTGTCCCCTATGTCCGCGGTTCTGATTGCCGTGAAGTCCAAGCTGCCAAGCACGGTTTCGAGATCCTGCCCGGACTCGTCATCCGAGCTGCTCGGCGGCTCCATGTCCTCCACGGACTTCACCCAGCACGATCCCGGAAATGTACCTGCGGGCGCGCTTATCCTGTATATATGTCCATCACGCGTCCCGGTGAGAACCTTGGTCACCGTGCACACGTCTCCGAAATTGCGGACGTACACGTCCACCCTCCCGCCCACCGAGACGCCCATCATGTTGTGCTTATCCCTGCGCTGCGCACCGTTGCCATACCCCACGGAAGACACGGCAGACATGGGATGGTCCCCGGCGTCGAACTTATCGCGCAGCATGCCCTCTATCGAGTTGCTGCTGACAAAACCCCTCATGGACAGAGCGGACGGGATGTTGGATATGGTCTGGCTGAGCGGCAGAGCGTCGAGACCGCCGTCGAAATCCTTGTACGCCTCCATGGATATGTACGACATGGATCCGTCCGGACACTCGAGCGACGTCCCCTGCGTGATGTTGCCTGCGGCGCCGACATCTTCGGCCACGGCGGCCGCAAGGAAGAAATACCCTGCCGTGCCCTTGTACAGCTCGGTGGTCGGCTTTACGCTGGGGTTCTCAACATCCCTCGAGCTGGCTATCACCACTTCGGGGAGGACGAACCTTGTCCCGTCGATGGTCTGCACGACCATCCCTTCCGGCGCTATGTGGGTTATTGCATCGTCGTTTACCACTATCTTAACAAGTCCCGAGGCCTTCCTTCCGGTTCCGGCGGACATGTTGAAGTTGGAAAGCACAGCCTCCACATCGGACATGTCCACCTGTTCCCCGTTCGACTCCGCATCGTTCATCGCCTTGAGCGACGTGGAATTCCTGAGAACGTCCGTCTGCTTCTCGATGACGCTCTCTATCGCCGCCTCCGGATCCACGAGCAGGTCACGGAGGACAGTCCCCTTCCTGGTGTCCAGTTTCCTGTTATAGGCCTTTATTCCGGAGATGACCTCCTCGGCCGCAGTGGATATTTCGGATTCCGTCACGTCTGATAGGGCTATGGTTTTCAAGACCTTACTCCAATCCCCACTGGTATTATGTAGTCCAATGCCGTTCCGGCCTCAGTGGTAAGCCGGACAGATATTCTTGCGGTTGCGTTATTCTTGTCCAGATATATGCCGGTGACCTGGGAGTCGGCAAGCCGTTCGTCCTTCGGCGTATCCTCTGCCGCCGCGGATCTTATCTGCCTTTTCGCAAGGGCGTTTGCAGCCGCCGCGGAGGCCGTAAGGGACGCATCGTCGTACACCTTGCCCTTCTCTACGTCGGACACAATGGACGTTCCTCTGCCGCTGTCCGCATGGCATGTCCCGACCTCGGTCAAGAAGACAAGCGTGTACATCTGCGCCAGTTTCTCTACGCCGGTCACTATCATGGGGTTTTTCTCGACGTCAAGGTCAACGCGCTTCCTGTACACAGGCGCGGAAAGCACCGTCTTAAGCACAAGAAGGTCAACGGTCCTGCCGGCATAGTTGGTACTATTTCCCGAAAGCATCGAACTCCTTTCTTATCTGCTTGAGCGGCGTCCTGGACGTGACATACGGCGTCCTGATGAACTTTAGGGCGCCCACGTCGTACTGATCCAGGTCCTCCTTGATGTCCCGCCATCCATCCACGCAGAAGCACACTCTCCTGCGGTAGTTTATAAGGTTCTGGTATGAATTGTTCTTGTTGTTGTATTCGTTTACAAACAACGCATCGTCGGGCCTCCAGTCAAATATCTCCAGAAGCTGATCCACCGTCTTCCCCTGCCTCTGAAGAATGGACTTGATGGGCTTGTCCTCCGCGAAATCCTTCCGGAAGCCACGGCCGCCAGACCCGACCTTGTCGCCATGGTCGTTGATCAGAAAATCTACTGCCGGTATAGCCGCCATACATCCTCCTAGAACCTGGCCATGTCCGCTATCTGCGACCCAATGTAGGACGACCTCTGGGACACTGCAGCCGGAGTTATCTTGAGCATGTCCGCCAACTCCTTGCCTGACACCTCGTTCTTCCCGTGCGATCCCGTTCGGTAGTCGAATATGTCCTTGTCCCTCTGGTCGAGGCCGGCATACACGGCCTCGCTGGCATACGGAATTCTGCTCGGGGTGACTACCGCAGGCTCCGCTCCCTCCGACTCCCCGCCCTCGTCATCTACCTCAAAAGCTCCCGAATTTACGGACGCAACCGCGGACTTGCGGATATTCTCTATTGTCTTTGCGTTCCATCCGGTCTCGTCCGTAAGCTCCTCCATCGTGGGTTTGCGCCCAAGATCATCCTCTAGCCGCTTCTCGACCGTGGCAAGTTCCGCGGCGTTCCTGAGCATGGCCTCCGACGCCCTTACCGGACGAAGTCTCTTTCCGTATCTGGACAGCTGCTTGAGGTTGGTCACAACCCACGTCCTGAGCTTGGCGTCTCCCATCGGATTAAAGGATTTTATGGCCTGTATCACATATAGCCTGCCCCTGGACCTGAGCAGCTCCTTGGGCCCAGAATACTGCATTATCTCAGCATTGACCGTAGGCATGAATGCATCCACGAGTCCAGCCATGGTGTCTGGATTCTGGTTCTTAACCCAGGCGTTGTACGCCCTTGTGTAGCTGTCCTGACTGTTAGGGTCCATATTATGTATATGCTGGATTGTCGGTTCCTATGGTTATTCCCGGGTAGTCCTCTTCAGACCTCACATACGAAAAGCCGATGTTTGTTTGGCACCTTCCGCTCGTAGATAGTTCATGAACCACCTCGGATATGTTCCCATAGTATACCACTTCTCCCTTGGATTTGAAAGTGCAGTTGAGTCCCGGCACTATAAGCGCTCCATTGCGCTCGAACATGAGCCTGAACTCGGCATGGGTCCTGACCATGGACCTTGCCAAGGTGTAGTACACGGCGTATGCGTATTGCTTCTCCGGACGCCCATCCGACCTGCCCTCATCCTTGATGGTATTCCCGATCTTTTCGCTCTGGTATGCTGCATCGTAAGAATTCATGCCTTCCAGGCATATGGGTCTGGATACCCTCACTATCCTGCCTACGGACGTGTCCGGATTCTCCGCCGCATAGAATGCATACCTTATCTGTTTTCTGGCCTTCGCATCTTTTGACTGCATCAGGCCGTGGGTTACGGGGATCTCTCCCTGGCTTGACATGTCCACCTGGACGCCGGCAAGCTTGAAGGGGTCCATTCCCGGAAGCTCGACCCACGAACATTCATCCTCGACAAAGTCCATTGTGGGCTTAAGCCATGGCCTTACCGGCTCAAGGACAAGCTTCTGCTTGGTGTAGTTGTTGTCCTTGTCCTGGGAGACCCACATGAGCAAAGTGCCGGCGGCACGCAGGAGCATATCCCATGAAGAGGACGCAATACCTCCTGAACTAGGCTTGGCGAGATCTGCCACGGAACGGCGCAATGCTTCAACCGAACTAATATACTTCTGCAGGAACAAGGTGTTGGTTTTTTCGTTCAGGTACGTTCCGATCTTGAACTTCTGCTCCCCTAGCTTCTTTCTGTACTCTGCCGCCGTACTTCCTGATTCCGAATAATCCGCGGTATCGAGGAACCTCGACGCCTCTGCGTTTGCATATCTATCGTACACATAGTCTGCAATGGCGGTGAACCGGCTCGTGTCCGGCGCAATCGTCTTGTAGAACTCGCTATTGGGCGTCTCGTATATAAATCCGCACTTGGTCAACCTGCATATGGGGTGCTGTATCACCACAGTTAGGTACGGCGCCGAAACACTGGACACCTGACTCATGCCGGCACCTGCAAGTATCCACCCCTCAAGCCAGATGAACTGGGAGTCCGACAGATCCGGGACGATTACCCTGATGTCTATGTCGCACAACGTGTCAAGCGTCTCAGCCTTGTCAGACAACTCCTTGTACATCTGAGCATACTCTATTATGGAGGGAGCCCAAACCTTGGTCTCACCTTCGGCTTCCAGGGGCCATACCGACAAAGTAATCTCGGGGATGCTGTTTATTGCAGTGCGTAACTTGGCGGTATCAACCCCATATGGGCGACCGTCTATCGTGAGACGTATGGTTACGTTGGATACATATTCCTTGTTCATCTCAGCTACTCCATTTTTGCAAGGAACGAAATCGAAACATAACACGTACCCCTGGAAGGGTCAAACCCATAGGCGCGAATTCCCCTCAGCCATCCGAACATGGACAAATTCCCAATAGTCATCTGGAGGGTGCTTTGAGACTGGGAGACCCTCAACGCCTTGTATGTTTCTATACCGTTAGACAAGCTCAGGAAAACCTCGTCCGATTTGCATCCTTCGGCTGACAGGAAAACCATGAACGTCAAGTCTATGGCGCCATGTGACAGGTCATTTCCAAGACTGAACAGGAATGCAGTGTTGTTGAAGCACTGCCGTACATCCAATATCTCCCGGTGGTTTATCTGCATGTCTACCAGAGCCCAGTTGTCGTCTATAAGCGACTGGAAGCCATCCACTTCCACGGCAACCAGGGGAAGCGGGCCGAACACCTTTACGCCGTTGTTGGCTGTATAACCAAATACGTACATTAGCCCTCCTTAGTCCTGACGGTAACGCCACTGAGGATGCGTCTGAAGTTAGACTCAGAGAAGAAATCCACAAGTTGCCTTAGGAACTCAAAGAGTTCCGTGGTCCACGTATCCTCACCTGTTTTAGGATCTTTTCTGCCCTGATACTTCGCCACCCCCTCTATGGCTCTCTGCCTCCGCGCCCTGGTCTTTTCGTCGCCATTGCTGTACTCCTCGTCCGTCAGCGACAACATGTCCTCGACACTGGAATCCCGCATTCCTTCGAGGGTTATCGAATACTGGGTCCTCGCGTCCTCGTCCAATTTGCCCGTAAGCTCTTTGAACGCCTCGGATTTGCTGCCTTGCTTCTGGAGTTCCTCTATCTTTTCAGGTTTTAGGTTGGTGTCCTTTATAAGCTTGCGGAGTTCGTTAATAGACTCTTCTGCGTTCTGAAGCGATTTCTGGGCGTCTGAATTGTCGCCAAGCTTGTCCAGATAGGGCCCCTCCCTCTTGACCAGTTCCAGATCCCTCTTCTCCAGGACTTCCGTGTTTTTCTCGTCGCCCTGCGTGAGGTCTGTCTGCTCCTGGGACGCCTCTTCGGAAAGAATGTTCGAGTACGCCTGGTTGGGATCCCTGGCCGTTTCTGCAGACAAGCCCCCGGAGGCCCTCGTGTTTCGTAGCCTTTCCTTCACCTCCTGCGGCAGATCCTCGAATTTTATCTCATCGCGGCCGCTGCCAGCCTTTGTTCTTCCCAGCGCCTTGGTCTTGAAGGTCTTCTCCGCATTTTTTATCTTGTCTCTGCCGGCTCCTGTCTCGTAGTAGGCGACCATCTTGTCCAGGTCTTCCTGGTTTTTGAACGCACCGGATTTAACACCCTTCTCTTTTAGCACGGCGAGGAACGCCTCTTCAAAAGTAGAGCCTTCCATTATCTTCTTGCTGATGTCCTTGCCCCACTCCGCGGACATCTTCTTGAAGTCGTCCCCTGACTTTTTCCCTATTTGACCATCCAGAAGGTCCTTCATGGTGTCTACAGACGCTTCTCTTGCAATGGCGGCGGTATCCGTCTCCCCGTCCATCTTGACAATGTCCTTGTCCATGACAAGCTCTTTGCCTATCAGCCCCGACTCCACGTGCCTGATAAATTCTCCGACGCTCTGCTTGTTGTCCTGCCTGAACCCTTCAAACCTGTCAAGGTATCTGGCCTGCCGCTCATGCAACGCATCAGCCACCGCGCGCTTCTTCTCCTTCTCAGTAAACTCGTCGCCGAACTGCGCTTCGGCCTCTTTATAGTCCGCCTTAAGCGAATCCGCCATGGACCTGGAGATTTTGCCCCTGAATATCCTTCTCCCCGTTTCTCTGGTCTCCTCCGCTGTCATGCGTCCAGCCCTGGACAGCTCTCTGTACGCTTCCTCCAGACGTCCCTCGTTGACCAGTGTTTTTATTTTGTCGCCGGTAAGCCCTTCGTTAAGATTTTTCTTCTCCGCGAGCCCCAATATCTCAGCCTTTGCGGCCTCGGACTCGCTTTTGTTCATGGCTTTGCTTTCTATCAGCTTCTTCTGCGACTCTATGAGGGCGTTGTTTACCTCTCGCTCCAATCCAGTCACACTCTTCTTAGAACCGCGGACCCTATCTTTTACATACTCCATGAGCGACCCTGGGTCTTCGGGGCTAAAGGTGGCGATCACATCTTCTGGCAATGGAACTCCCCATTTACGGGCCACATTTCGGATGGCATTGAACTCGGCAGTCCTGGACTCCTTTGCATTCTCGTCCACCGCCCCGTCTCCGCCATAGGCTCCCATTGCGGCGGCCGCCCGCCTTATACCGGAATTTACACGTTGCCTGGCCACGTAGTTGGCGGATTCCGCAGCAGCCGAGCTTGCCCCGCGCCTTCCAAGATCGAGGAGCAGTCCCCTCCCCTCGTCCCTTACGTCCCTCGACATCAGCTCCCGCCTTGCGGCGATCTGAGCTCCCTCGTTCCCCATGAAGCTGTCATACCGCTCGGACCCGACCACATTCCTGACAAGATCCTGCGCGGACTTGGCGTTTCCGCTTCCATAGGCATCGCGAATGAAATTCAGCTGGTCTTTCGAGAATTTGTCCCTGTTCTGGGCCACAAGAAGAGCCATTGACCCCGCACCCGACTGCTCATAGCGCATCACGGAGTTCATTATGCCGAGCCTTGCGGCCTCCTGCTGTTCCACAGACGCCTTGGGATGGTCTCTTTTCCATTTTGCAAACGACTGTTGGGTCTGCGCGGATATTTCAGTGAACATGCTGGATCCGCCGGCATTCATCGTGGTGTCGTTAAGACCAAGGGACATGCCTATTCCGGCCGTGGTCAACTGCATGTTCTTATACGCCTCCTGCGGGGTCATGCCGGCCTCGGCTGCGGAAATGCGTATGGCCGCCGCCATGTTCTTTGCCCTGTTGGCGACAGCTTCGACTTGCGTCTTTGTGCCATCTAGGAAATTTCCTCCGGCCAGGCCATCCAGTAGACGCATGGTCTCCTCCATGCTCCCCGTGACCTTATTAAGAGTAGCCGCGACACTATTGAACTTCTGCCCCATCTTCCTTAGGTTCTCGGTAAATTCCCTGGCCCCCTTCTCCGTGTTTGTATCATACTCCCCGCCGCCGTCTTTTGTATAAGCGAGACTGGACGACAGTATCCTCTGGTTTATGAGCCCCATCTCGTCCCCCGTAAGGCCATGGGTGTACTCGACATCCTCCTTTCCCTTTTTTACCGAGAAGTCGTACATAGTACGCATGCGCTGCATGGCGACATCCATTCCGCGCATCATTCTAGGCTCGTCCAGAAAAGAATATCTGGTTCCGGATGCGGCGTTTATCCCCACCGAACCGGTTCTGGCCATCTGTGACATGCCACCGAACTGAGGGACACCTATCAGGTTTTCAGTGAGTCCAGGGAACATACCCGTACCCGCAACCGACATCAACAGCTCGTTTAATCCCCGGCCAGCCCCACCATATGGGTTTATACCGAGATTTGCAAGCCTTTTATCTATTGCATCAGATACTACCTGTGAATTCGGGAGTCCGCCATATGTGACATTCCCCACCGAATTGTACTTCTGGGTTAGCTCCATGAGCGAGTCGTTTGCAGACGCGCCCCTGGCGCCTACAAATATTCTTTTAAGGAAATCCTGTACGGAGCCACCCAAAAGAAGTGGCACCAGCATCCCCATAACTTCCTGGACATTGTCTTCGTTCATGTCTTTAGATTATACCATCTTTGCAACGTTTTACTCAACGGCACGGGGTTCATCCGCGTTGGCCACGCCCTTTTCGGACTTTTTCCTGGCCTCCCTTTCCTCCCTCATTCTCTTAAGCTCGGCGAACGCCGACTTTATGAACTCCTCGTCGCTCGTAGTAGTCTTGACCTTGCCGGTTTCCACATACGGGAACTCCGCCTTGAAGATGTCGTCGATGCACCTCATGGCCTTGTTGACGGCATAGTCGAACTTGACATACGGATTTCCGCATATCGTGCCACGTACGATCGCCGCGCCGTATAGATACCTGATCCTGTCGGCACGTTCAAAGAACTCGTACCTGACAAGCTTGGACAGGTAGGTGTGCTTGAACTTGGCATCCCTGCCGTCGTCCAGCTTGTCAAATCGCCTATCAGGCGCTCCGATTACGCGCTCGAGTTCCCTTAGGGCGTATCGGATTCCCAAAAATTTGCGTCTTCTGCCTTCTTGGTCAGGTATTCGTACTTGGCCTCGAAGTCCGCCACGCACTCCGCAACGGCCGACACGGCAGCCGGAGACGCCTTCTCCCAGAACTTCACCGCATCGTATTCAACCCATGCGGGAGCCTTTTCCGCGCCGCCTTCGCCAACCTCAGAAAACAACGGCTCAGGGATGGGGGCGAACTTGACTCCGTTGTACTCCTCCACGTGTGCGGCAAGCAGATATTTCCTGTACTTTCCGGTGGTCTGCCCCACGACGTCCGTGATGGAGGTCTTGACCAGATATGTGGCCACAGCCCTTGCCTCCTCGGTCGTAAGGGATCTTATCACCACCTTCACCCTGCCGCCGAACAGCGAATATTCGGACGTAAACCTCGAGTTGGAGATGATGGCGTCAATAAAACTCTTCTTGTCGGATGCAGTAATCTCAACTCCGTTTTTGGCGACCTTGTCAGACTTGTACAGCCCGCTGTCCACCACCTTCCTTGCCGACTCGTCGTCCGCATCGACTTTCGTGCCGTTTAGTATCTCTTCTTTGGATAGGGGGTTAACCTCCTTCTTGGCCACCTCTGCAGAGGATGTGCCGTTGTCATCCCTGTTGACGTTATCGGCATTCAAGGATGCAGATTGATCCACAGCCTTGTCCTGTCCCATTATCTTCATTTTTCCTCCTTCTTGTTTTTCACTATCCCTGCCTGATCACATAATCAGACTTGAGAGTAGTCGAAGTCGTCTTGTCAGTATGGTCCTTGACCTTGTCCCTGTTCTCGTTATACCCGCCGCTCGATATATTGGCGGGCCCGTCTTCTTCCTTGAGCTTGATGTACTTTGCGCTGTCTTCTGCTTTTAGTCCCGGGAAGGGCTTCCCGTTGCCCCATTCGCCCTTCTCGGAATAGACCTTTGTATATACGCGATTTAGAGTCTCGAACTTCTTCAGCATCTGAACCCAGGCGGGTTCGTACAGGTAGAACCCGTCTTCATGAGGTGCGCCGATCTCCCACGGAGACATGGTGCCGCACTCCTCCGAAGACCTGAAACCGAACATCATCTTGTCCAGATCGTCCCTTCCATATCCAGTGCTGCCCTTAAGGTCCTTCATGGAGTTGGTATCTTCCTCTTCGGACGCTATAGAGGATTCCGCGTCGTTTACGCCCGTATCCCTCCACATCAGCGGGACCATATACTCCATGCCGCGCTTTACGGTGGCCCCGTTAGTTCCGGACAGCAATACCCTGCTGCCGACGAACTTGGCCACGCCCTCCGAAACTATGTTGGTCCCGCCCTCAGACATGACCCTTACACTGCCAGACGCCCTTGCTATTATGTTCTTGGCCGACACCTTCACGGTCCCATCGGATCCATCCTTTCCGGATGCCATGCATATATTGTCTGAAGACGTGAGTTTAAGCCCATTGCAGTCGGTTACGATATTTTGGTTGGTGGCCTTGAGGGTTATGCCATTGAGCCTTGCATCCTCGCCCTTTCCATCTCCGTCCCACGGATCCCTATGTCTGCCCCTGGACTCTATGACAACGCCTCCCTGGTGGTTCTTTTCGTCGGCACCGCCTATTATCTCCATGTTTCTGGAGGCGCTGAGTCGCACATCGTGCTCGGACGCATGCATGTCGATTGAGTTCTGGGCCTTGCAGACTATATCGTCTCCGGCGATGGTAAGGGATGTTCTGCCGGGGGTGTTTATGATGTTTCCGGCACACGACACCACCACATTTCCGCCGAGCATGTCGATCTCGCTGCCCCAGGCATCCCTTATTATCACGCTGCCGTCCTCGCCGATGTATATGCCGGCGCGCCGCTTGTCGTACTCGGCGAGCTTAACTGTTTCATCGTCTTTAAGGAACGCCTCGGCGTATTTATCCGTAAGCGGCCTGAGGTCGCTTTCCTGGGGGACGTAATAGTCCGGTTCAAATCCGCTCCCGTCCACCCTGGAATACTGCGATTTCAAGTCATACGCCTGCCGGTCATACAGCTCAAGGATCCTGTTGCCGGGCCTGCCGGACTCGTGCTGGAACGGCTTTTGCGTCTGAGGCGTCTTGTCTATGTCATGGCCCTTGTCCGTAGGGAGGGCGATTCTTACCGGAACGGGTATGCGCCCCGTGCGCTCTATCGTTAGCATGCCGGCCGCAGATATCCTATACTGACCCGAAGGGTCTATGGTCTCCCTGGATACTCCCTCTTCCTTGGGTTGTGCCGAAGCATCTATCTTTCTGAGCCCCGTATCGTTTGGATCCGGCCTCATGCAAAACCTGGAATATAGGTTTCCGAAGAATCCGGACAATTCCTTTATCCTTGGCCTTGCAGTCTGCCTAAGCCCCGCCCTTGGGCTTTCGGAATCCTTGGTCCACACATTCGATTCCATTACACCCCTGTTATCGGGCGACCTCCAGCCCAGCCGTTCCTCCTGAAACATCGAGACATTCCGCTCACAAGAGAGATACCTGCCATTGTGGAACTCATGGGTTGTCGCGGCCATGCTGAAGCGCATGTAGTGCTCGCACGATTCCCTGATGGAATTGGTAAGCGCGGACAGCCTAATTATGGCTCCCCCGCCATGCAGTGCAAACGAGAAGAAACCTCCCTTTAAGCCGCAGTTGTGCTGATTCAGGCAAGCCATCTCTCCGGAGAACACGTCGGTGGGCCTGAACTGGTTGAATATCTGGGTAAAGTATCTCCTGTCGGACAGGGGAAGGCTGTATCCGTTTATCTGAGAGGAATCCGTGTCGTCAAGGTCGCACACAAACGACCTGCGGTGGTAGTTTTCGGGGTCATTGAACGCATCACCGACAGATGTGTTCCACTGGTATGGGATCCTGCCTATCACGACGCCGCGGTTGGGGATGTCGCTGAAAGGGTATACAAGCACAAAGTCGCCCTCCCTGGGCGGGGTGTCAAAGGAATATCCGAAGCTCTGTGCCGTATTGTCGTCGGTGAAAAAGCAGTTCAGCGTCTCGTTTTCACACCGCACAGAAGCCATCTTGGCCTGCGGGTTGTATATGATTATCTGTCCATACTGAATAGGCCTTGCCTTGCCGCGGAGAAGCTCCCTATAGTAGCTTCCCACGCCTGCGGGATCGTCTGTCCCAAAAACGGGGAGGTGCCCCGCGTACCCCGCGAGAGCCGCTTTTTCTGTAGATGTCATGCTCACTACCATTCCTCCTTGCGAAGATTATACCATTTAATTTTCATAATGTGCAAAAAAGGCGGCCCAAATAGGACCGCCCTTTTATGAATGTGGGGTTAGCACATTATGCTTTATAGCCAAGGGTCATCCGTTAATTTCCATGCTGGTGAACGTTACCGTGAAGTTGCCCGCAACTATCCCCTGTTCTGCCGTAACAGATATCTGTGCGACAGATGCTATACATCCATGCAGCTTAATTGTAGTTTCCTGTTCCAGTTGAGCTCCGATATTTCCAGTTCTATTCTCACACACGCCGTTTCCGCACCCAACTGTTATCGTACCCAGGCTGCACTGCTTGTCAATGCCAAGTCCCTGTATTGAGTTTCCACCCATTACTAGCAGCCTGGCAGTAAGCGTGCCCTGGGGAACGCCGACAGACAGGGCCTTCTTCCCGTTTAGCAACGGAACATTTGTCACATTCCTTTGATAGCTTATTTCCACACCCTGCGCAAGCGCAGTTTCATTAGTGGCGTCGGCGGTATCCCCAAAGGTAAGCGTGGCTTTGTCAGCTGTAAAAACTGCTGGATTTGCTTCTTTGGATCCAAATACGTCCATGGTTTTTTACTCCTTCCTTAATGTTATACAGAGAGAACAATGTCAATGAAGTTACACGGGTACGGCAGATTCAACCTAATGCAGATATCCACACGATCCTGGTATAGTTCATTCTGCCTAACCCAAAGTATCTCCGTGCCTTGGATGATAAGCTGCGGTCCGTACACCTCACCTATGTCGCTGCCAAGACGGTCAATGAGGGTGGTGGCAATATTGTTCAGTTTTCTGACAATCTGGGGAGTGATGTTGAACTTTCCAACGTACGGCTTGAAGAGGTCCGCGAAGGCATACGAGATGCTGTCGAGGTTCTTCGTGATGGACAGCTCCGACGTGTTGAGGTTGCCGTCAGCATACGCAGTGGTGATCTGGTGGCGGATATAGACCCTATCGCCCGGGAGGTCCTGCGCGATGATGAACGTACCGCCAGACGCGATGACGTCCAGTTCATCCTTGGTGTACGTCTGGTACACGATCGGGACGTTGTCTATGCCGAGGATCGGGAGGTTCGTCATCGGCTGCTGCGGCTGGCAGGCCGATATCTTTCCGGCTACCGCGCACGCGACGAACTCTCCGGTCAGCTTGGTGCCGTTGCTCTCGACTTCACCAGGGAACACATTCAGCATACGGCGCGATGCAAGGCCATGCGACGCCGCCGCAACCGCCTCCGCCATCTGGGTACTGGTGCGCTGGTGCCATATCTCCACCTTGGACGGAATGTAGTAGGCGTTGTCCTGCGCCTTGCTGAGGTGCTTGGAGTCTATGCTGAAGTTATCCACGCCAGACACGGGCTTAACCATGACCGTATTGTTGTTTATGACCCTGTCGACGATATACTCGTCGTACACGTTCTCGCCCCAGGCGTCGTCGTAGTAGGCGAATCTTACAATGTCTCCCACCGCCACGAGATTGCGGAGGCGAGCATCGGGGTCGCCATCGGGATTGGACTTAGACTTGCAGATGCGGATCATGTTGTAGTCTTCGGCGTCGCACTTTATTCCCTCTGTCGGGGACACCGGAATCGCGAGATGCTCGTCGGCGTTTACATTGTCGAGGCTGTACACCACTGGAACCGTGTCGAGGATTTCCTTCGACACCGAACCAATGCGCCACATCTTCTCGGTCTTGGACGACATCTTCTGGACATGGCTCTCTACCATGGCAATGACTTCGTTGTCACGCGTCGTGGGGGAGAGCGTGTATATCCTGTCGGTGAGGGTGGCGCGGCCAAGCACCTTGGAATATCCGTCCACGCTATCCTCCGGAACCGCCATGAAGAACACCGAGGGCGACTCGAGCCCGTCATCGGTAGCGGCGTTCAGCGACGCCATGTATACTCCCATCGCAAGCGGGTTGTCTATGTCTATGGCGCCGAGGAGGCTTTCTACGCCCGATATGGACTGCACCGAGTGGATGGTGTCGGAGAACGACGTAACAAGCTCCCTGTACGACAGGTACAGGTCCGAGTACAGGACAACACACTCCACCGGCGTATCACCGTAGTCATATACGGTTGCAAGAAGGTTGTATGTCACTATCTTGTCGCCGTCATCGCTCCATTCCCACTTGTTGAGGCCACTCTCGCTGTAGTTTACGTTCTTGCGCTCGAACTCGGCCTTGTCTATGACAGAGCAGAAGTCTACCTCGATGCTATCCACATCCGCGTCCACGGCTATCGGATCGGCGATCTCGATAAGCGTACCAGGGACGTTGAGCTCGGGATACGAGTCGTCGTCCAGCTGGGGATCTGCATTTTCGTCAAGGTACTCTGCCTTGGTCACCGTGGTCACGATGCTCTGCGCATCGCCTTCGCCAATGGTGTACGTGACGCACAGCGAATCGCCAACGACAATCCCGCGCTTTATGCTGTCGCTAAGGTCCGCCTTGCCAACATACTTCTTGTTCGCGAAAAACAGCTTCGTATATCCGCCGTTCTCGTTCACAGTCCTGATGTCGACGCCAGAGGAAGACGCCCCGTCTGCCTGCTTCTCGGGGAGTTCCGGAGCCGCGAGGTCGGCGAGCTTTACAACAACATTGGTGCCGTAGAGCCTGTTGTAGGACTTGTCAACCGCAGACACATCGGTCTTTACGCTAGGATACGGGAACGGCGTACCCGCAACGCTCTTACCCTCGTAGTTCCCCAGGAACGTCTCGGAGTTGTCTTCAATACCAAAACGGTGAAGCTGGTAGTTGGGCCCGAATACGAATGCGGGCTGTTCGCGATCAGCAGAGATCGGAGCAACGGAAATGCTCTGCTCTACTGTGACCTGTGGTTTCTGATAGTTTGCCATTTATCGCTCCTTTTTACGTTAGAGGCATGTCTGTTGACGTAGAGATATTACCAAATTCTATTTCGTTGTGTCCATTGGACTTAATCACATTGTCGCCGGCGACATTCACCGTCTCTCCTCCAGGGGGAGGAACTATGTCTATTGCCTTCAGGATGGGCGTCTCATTCTTCACGATCCACGCATCGTAATACGTGAACCCAAGCGAAACCACCGACGCATACACGTTTTTCCCATACGACTTGGTCTGTTCGCCCTTCTGCAGCGCAACCCTCCCTGCCACCCTGAACGGAGACGTGAAGCAGTACGCATCCCTAAGCTGGTCTTGCATCATCGTAAGGTACTTTTCGGTATTGTCTGCGATGGCGCACGCCTCGCCGGCGGCCGTGCTTATGTGTATGAACGACGCAGTTCCGGAGACCTTCATCTGATGCCTGTACTCCCCGAACCTTCCCGGGCCCCCGACAAGCGTTCCGCCTCCAAGCGTTCCCATGGGCTGCGTGGATATTTCGCCAAGTCTTACGAAGATTGCCGGCGAAAAGTCAGGACGCTTGTCCTCCCACCTTAGCTCGGTGTCTATCCATATCCCGGTATCGTCGGGGTTGGGCGACCACAGCACGTCCGGACATCCAAAAGTACGTCCGTTGTCGGTAGCGTATATCTCCCTGAGGATGTTGACGAAGATAGCGTACAGGACCGTGCAGTCCTTGCGCAGCTCGCAGATGTGCTCTACTCCGCCCAACCTGTGCCATGGCTGTATC
>Ga0326511_10002124_pt1 | contig 16272 bp, 19 predicted proteins | sample 0_2496_0518_D_FD_203701 | JGI IMG/M metagenome (GOLD analysis project Ga0326511, IMG submission 203701) | Bovine rumen microbial communities from UC Davis, California, United States - 0_2496_0518 | ecosystem: Host-associated > Mammals > Digestive system > Stomach > Rumen | place: USA...
CGTATTGTATTTTGTAGAAATGCCACTATACTTCAAAACTAGCAAACTGAAGTATAGTGGCAAGTGTACTAAAATTACCTGTCAAAATTAAGCTCGGGATTAATCTTAAACATTACGATGTAGGAATCATCGACTTGAAATTCTACTTCATCCGTAAAGCCGAGAATCAATGCGATTGCTTCCGTATTATCCTCAAAATACGGAATGTTCATAGCGTGAGAATCCGCATACATCTTGACGAATGGCGCGATTTTTTCGGCGTTTTCGCTTACGTCTGCGGTAACGTTAATATTGAACATTACCAAATCGTGCATTACGCCTGTCGTATAATCAAACACAGAATCGACAACGAAAATGTTTTCTTTGTCGTTCTTGTTTGCGTATAAAAACATACTACGTTTCTTGCTCCCATCACGCCACTTAATAATAGTACACGTGTAATCATCAAAAATATCATAGTTCTTGTTGTTGGTTTCGATGCTCATTTTGTTACGCATTTTGGCAATTCCTCTCTAGTCGGTTGCTTGCATTGCCATAAGGCAAGTGTACCACATCGCCGCGCTACAGTCAACAACTATTTTGCTTGTACAGTGTTGTATATGGTTGTACACTACTTGTACAGCTTGTACATTACTTGTACACAAAATTGATGCTTGCAAGCTACAGCCTATTGTGCTATCATTAAGCGTAGCGCAATGAGTTATCGCGCAAATGCAATGCAGGGATTTTTAAGAGAAATGGGGCCTATGGATAGCGGATAAAAAAGGAACTGAAAAATCCGACTGAAAAAGAAGGGATTAAATGAGCGTAAATTACAAGCATGGAAAAATCGGTAGAAGTCTTTGGTATACTAGAATTATTGGGTTATGTTCATTGGGAGATTTTGATATTACCGTGCGCGGTAATTTCAGAGATTCTGAAAGCGCTTCTAGAGCAGCTCAAAAATATCTAGGAACTAAACAGACTTTGGTAAAGGAACTTCATCACGGTAAAAGTTTTGCAAATTGCACGATTGATGCTTTTCTTACTGTAGCCGAAGAAACTTCGGTAGAATGGGAGGACTAAAAATGTCTAACGAGATTATGAATGCTTCTAACTCTGATTATATCTGCACTGTTGACACGAATTCTGCGGCAGGCGCAATTGCAATTTTCAATGCAATTTCTAGCGCAAAGTCTCTTGCATCTATTGGTGACGATATTTTCACCGTTGTGGATATCGTTACTAGGCCGTCGGTTCGTAGCATTACTAACGAGCCTTGCACGTCTACGTATTTTATCTGCGATGATGGTAATATTTATTTCACGCAGAGTGACGGCATTAATCGTTCCATTAATATGTTTATGGAGCTGTTTAAGAATAGTGGGCTTGATATTCACACTGGAATTGACATGCAGGTTGTTTCCAATAAGACTAGCAAGGGTAATACCATTAAGTCAATCCGTATTGTTCCTAAGAAGTAATTTTTAGAAGTAATAAACTAAAGCGCCTAATGCATGAAATATTGTGTTAGGCGCTTTTATTATCTAGAAGGTGATTCTATGCCATACAAAAGTCGTGAAGCTAAATACTTTGCAAACAAAAGACGAAACTTGATACGAAAAGCAGAAAGACGAGAAGCAAAGGCAGAAAAAATTAAAGAGAATACTTCTTTGGCAGAATCATATAGAAAAGAAGCGCAGGAATTGCGTTTGGAAGCAAAGAGGTATTACACTACATTTATTAGCGCGCAAGGAAAACGAACTAGAAAAACTGAAAACCAAATCGAACAGTTAATGGCGGAAGCTGAAGCAATAAAAGTTGATGTTGTTCCTAGTGATAGGCAATTGAGACAAAATGAGATAACAAAAAATGCGTTGAATCATCCAAAACCCGCAAAAGAAAGAATAGAGAAATTGAGGGCAAAAGGTAAGCTAGAAGAAGCGCTTGAATTGGAAAATGCAAATCCTAATGCAAAGTACACGCAGGAAGAAGTACAAACTGTTTATAAAGTGACACAGCAGTTATGGCAAGGAAAAGCTGGAGATAGAAACTACTTGATTATGAAGGGGCTACGCGATAGAGGATTAATGACAGGCTGGAGCTTAAAAAAGGCTGTTGAAATAGTTCTAAAAATGGTAAAAGAAAGTCAACTTAATCCATCTTCAAGTGGCGGGTATGAAATAGTAAGCGAAACTTCAAAAGAATTAGCTGGGCCTGATACTAAAGACCCTAGCCCGAAACATTTGCAAACGGTACAATTCATTGATGAAATGATGCAAGCAATAGCAACCTATGCACCAACTGAAATCGAGGAATAATAATAATGAAACGTCTGAAATATTTTTTGTGCGGCGTTTATGATACAGAAACGACAAACATAATAAACACAGACGGTGATAAAGTAGAAGCGCACGCATTTCCAATACTTTTTATTGACAACGACATACGCGGTTTGGATTTGAAAAATTATACGCCCGATGAAGATGATAGAGTGAATTTCTATAGAACAAAAGAAGAGTATCTAAACCGACTGATATATTACATGCAATTTGGCAGGGAGTTTAAAGAGATACCTATAATATGCGCCTACAATCTAATGTTTGACTTACAGCCTTTGATGAATGATTTGGTGAAACTATTTGATATATCGGTAAACGCTCAATCATCAACGAACGTCTATACTCTAGATTTGTACGAAAAAGATACTGATACTCTAGTAATGAGATTCTGGGATACTTTTCACCTAGAAATGCGCGGCCTTGAAGCAATGGGAGAAACGGCAGGATTAGCTAAGGCAAAAGGTAGTTGGGATTATGACCTAATCAGAACTAACGAAACGCCGCTAACTGATGAAGAATATTTTTACGCTAAGCGTGACGTACAAGTTATACCTGCATACCTCAAATATTTGTTACACGCTAATGAATGGATGAAGCAAAGTGATTTAGGCGTAAGAGTGTTAACAAAAACATCCATTGTTAGACAAATGGCACGACGGCAAATTGGTAATAGAAAAATAACTAAGACAGACGGCAAAGAAATAACCATAGATAAAATGTTCACAGAACTTTGCAAAAAGGAGCTACCACAATCCTACTCACAATATGGCATACGCAAAGCGTGTTTTCGTGGCGGATTTACATTCACAGCTGCAAAATTTGCATCGACAATACAGAGAAGAGTTTACAGTGTAGATGTTACTAGTATGCATCACACATTCATTAATGGCAGAATGTGCCCTGATAATTTTGGAATCCTAACATCCGCAGGATTAAGAACCTATGTAACATCGATTCTAAACACGCCTAAAGAATATGTAATGAACAACTATGGCAAGCCTTTTACTCACGCTCTACATGCTAAGCTAAGTTTCTACAATATACGATTGAAAAAAGGAACTTGTTTTGAGGACTGGGGAATTGGCTTAATACCAATGGCAAAATTTAGACCTGAATATTTTAGCGAAAGTGACATGCTACAAAATGCAGGAAATGATGCAGCGGAAAACATGGTACGCTCAAAAGGTTGGCACGATACATTTTCAAACGCGGTTTTTGCATTTGGTAAACTATATAGAGCAGAGAAAATAACGATACACGTAAATGAACTAGAATTGTGGACAATTAGCAGAGTGTATGAATGGGACAAATTAGGCTTAGTTTGTGGCGAGGGAACATGCTCTTTTATCGCTCCGCCTGATTTTGTTACTCTACAATCTAACCTACTATTTGAAATGAAAAGCGCTTGCAAGTTCATATCTAATCACTATCACAAAGGAACACCATATCCCTACAATATCCCTCAAATAATACCCGACGGAATTAGAGACTCTTTGCTAGATGGTACATGTGAGGAACAATTTTTTGAAGAATACTATATTGGTACAGTAAAAGGAATGTTTAACGGTATTTATGGCACAATGGCACAGGATATCTACAAGCCTAGTTTTACTGTAGACGCATTGGGCAATTTGCTAGTAGATAAAAGCACACTACTAACAGAAGAAAACTGGGATGAAAAACAACCTAAAACATGTAGAGTCTTGTATACATACGGAATGCGCATTGTAGGCGGTTCACGTTTGCACATGATTCTAGCTATTGAAGAAATGTACAATAAGTTTGGAAATAGAATCCGTGTTTTGGGCGGCGATACAGACTCAATGAAAATAAGTTGCGATAGTGACGTAACGGAAAAAGAACTAGAGGAAAGTCTAGACATATTTAAAAAGTGCAGTAAACAAGCAATAGATTATTGTATGCAAAGAGTGCGTAAGAATTTCCCCGATATGGCCAGCCCTTTAACTGGAATCGGTGGCTTTGAACTTGAAAATAAAGGCGCCCCATATGACGTACATTTGGAGTGTTGGAATAAAGCAAGAGTATCATACACGAACGGAAAAGCACATATTACATGCGCTGGATTGTCTCGCCCAATTGGCAAGTTTCACATGGAAAGATTTATAGAGAATCTTGTAAACAATGGTAACAAGCCTGAAGATGTTTTGCCGTATTGTCTAGGTTACAATGTAGACGTATCAGAAGAACTATCATTCTCGTTAATGGGACATAGACCAAATGCGGCAGATAAATATATAAAGGAAATAACAGACTATCTAGGAAATAAAAAGGAAGTGATAACAAGTGAATCCGTAGCGCTTTATCCGTCAAACCGATTAATTGGAGATACGACAAAATTTGTAAATGCATCTGGGGTGAAATATATTCAAGACGTTTATCACAGAGAAATAAATCTAAATAACAAGAAACTTTGTATTGTGAACAACATACCAATGATTTTGGAGTCTGTATCGTTTGGTTATAAACCTGTTATGATTGGGAGTGCAATTGAAAATGAATGCTAAGGCTAAACACGCTAGGAATTTGCGCGCTAAGAATTGTAGACACATCTTTAGAATTAATGGTAAATGGTATTGTCATAAGCGCGACGATATGTTTAGGGACATTGACAAGCATTGTATCGACTGCGAGATTTATCAAGAACTACTAAAGGAAATGAAGCTATTTTTAAAGGAGTGTTGTAATGGCTGATTATTACGACTGGCAAGAAACGCTATCTTATGACGCTGATGTTACTATGGTAATTGGTGCTAGAGGTTGCGGAAAAACATATGGACTTAGAAAACAATTCATTAAAGACTACATTAAAAGAAAATGGCGATTTGTAGAACTATGCAGATACAAGAATGAATTGTCTCTGGTAGCAGATGGCTATTTTAATAGGCTTGCAAGAGATAAGGATTTTGAGGATTACGAGTTTAAAACAGATGCTAGATTTGCTTACATGAAAGAAAAGGATGCTAAGAACTGGGAAATTTTCGGATACTTCATCGCTATGACTGATGCTCAAAAGCAAAAGAAAAGAACGTTTGACAATGTGCGCAGAATCCTGTTAGATGAAGCGGTACTAGAAACGAACAATGTTTATCACCGATATTTAAAAAATGAGTATATGGTATTAGCAAACATAGTCGATACAGTATCGCGCGAACGTGCAGATACAGAAGGAATCAAGCCTAGAGTTTATCTGTTAGGTAATGCGTGCGATATCACTAATCCTTATTTTGCAATAATGGGAATTGGTACAGATTTGCAATACGGTTACAAATGGTTCAGAGATAAAACGTTTCTGCTACATTATGTTGACCCAAAAGAATATGCTCAAGAAAAGCTAGAAGGAACTGTAGCAGGAAGAATGGTAAAAGGAACTTCAGAAGAACTAACCGCAATATCTAACACATTCTTGAATACAAATGATGATTTTGTTTTGAAGAAGCCAAAGCGCGCAAAGTTCATGTTCGGTATTATATCTAACTCTAGAAAATATGGTGTATGGGTTGACTACACAGAAGGCTACTATCATATTACAGATAATTTTCCCAACAATGCAGAACCGATTTATTCTCTAACTAGACAAGATTCTACAGTGAACTACATAAACGCAAACAGACTTAATAGAGCAATGAAAAGTTTGGGTGAAGCATATTGGCTAGGAATTTTTAGATATGATAGCGCACTTATTAGAGAACGTTTTGCAAACGATGTTTTGAAATGGTTTGGAGTGAAATAATGAACATACGAGACGAACAAATAATTACGGTATTCATTTTGATATACTTAATCGGTTTCGTAAGCATTGCGTTAGCTCTTGCGCAAATTTTGTATTAGTGGTAATGTTGTCTGTAAGGCGGTACCTAACACGATGCAAGTAAATAGAGTGCGGTACTACGGTTTGACTACCGCGCACCTATTGGGATTAGTAAGCCTTTTAGTTGACTGTTAGGGATACTACCTGTTATAATTGGGGCATATCCTAAAGCGCATTTAGGGTATGCCCATTTTTCTTGTAGTAAAAACAGTTAGTACAGTTGAAGGGAGACAGAACATGGACAATGAAACAAACCTAGAAGAACCCACGAATAATGAACCAATTCCTACTACAGATGATTTTGACCAAACTTATGAAGCGCTTTTGACCCGACTAACGCAAGTTGAAAACATGCTATCCACAATGTCCGATACTCTTAATAATGTAAGCGAGTCTCAAAAGAATTTTGTTAATATGGGAGGGGTAATCCGAGAAACTGAACCTAATGATATTAACGATGATTTTGACGATGATTTTATTCCTTTGGAAGATATGGACTGGAATATTTAATTTTTGGAGGAAAATATGGCAGTTGATAATGTAACTATTTTGGACCGAGTTTGGCTGAATGGTTCAAACGATTTCCAGCAGCGAATTAGTAGGCCTACGCAGGCAAATATTGCGGCTACGCAGGCGGCTATTTTTAACCCTAGGAATCTTGACCTTTATAATTCCTTTGTTAATGCGCTTGTTAATCGTATTGGTGCCACTATCGTTCATTCTGATAATTGGGTTAACCCTCTTGGTGTTTTCAAGAAGGGTCAACTTATTTACGGCGATAAGGTGCAGGAAATTGCAGTTAAGTGGATTAAGTCGCATTCTTATATCGATGATGCTGAGGAAGTCTTTAAGAATTATCGACCTGATGCTAGCGTTTGGTATCACGAGGTAAATCGTAAGGAATATTATCCCATTACCGTCAATCGTGACGAGCTTGCGGAAGCATTTGTAGACGAGTACGGACTTAATGCGTTTTTGTCTGCTATTCTTACGGTGCCGCGAAACTCTGATAATTATGACGAGTATCGTATCATGCTTGAGCTTATTGCTTTTTATGAGCAGAATTTTGGCTTCTATAAGCAGCAGGTCGCCGACCCAGTAGACGAGACTACGGCAAAGGCATTTCTTACTGAGCTTAGGGCATACGCTGGAATGGTTCAATTCCCGTCTACTCTTTATAACTCTGGAAACATCCCTGATATTCCCGTTTTTGCAAAGAATGACGAGCTTGTAATTCTCATGACGCCGCGAACGCGCGCGGTTATTGACGTTCAGGCGCTTGCAGCTGCATTCAACATTGATTACGCAGACGTGCAGCAGCGAATTGTCATGGTTGACGAGTTCCCAATTCCTAATGTTGTTGCGCTTCTCACCACGCAGGATTTCTTCCAAAGCAGGGATAAGCTCTATACGACTACTAGTGCACAGAATCCGCTTACGCTGGGGACTAATTATTTCCTGCATCATTGGTCGCTGCATTCTGTTTCTCCTTTTGCACCTGCGATTCTGTTCACTAAGGCTTAATTTTAGGAGGTAAAAAATGCCCGATGTTAATGGTATTCCTGTTATTAATTTTACGCAGAACCCTCTAACCGCATTTGTTGAAGGTACTGAAAATTCTACTCAGAATATAGTATTTAAATTGAACAACATGAAAAAGATTGGCGAGTTTTACACATGTGATATGCAGGTTGGAAATAAGCTATCTTATTCTGCGCTAAAAGATGTTTATAATAATTTTGTTCCTGCTTATTTTTCTGGATATCAGAGTGTATCCGTTAATCATGAAGATGGTACTGCAACAATTTTGGTTCCATTTGGTAAGATTTATTACGACTATAATCGTATGAAACTTATGGTTCATGAATCTTTAGTTGAGTTTGACCAAACTGGATATAATTATATTGTTGAAAGTGTAACTATTACTTCTGCTAGATTTATTTCTGGTTATATTAATCCTAGTAATAATCCTACTAATAATGATAGCTCTACAACGATGAAATTCTATAACATTACAATCCCTACAATAAACGAGAACAATTAAATAGTTTTAATTCCTAGGCGCCGCTGCAATATGTGGCGGCGCCTTTTTATTAGATAGGTGGTTATATGGAATTCCCACACCTTAAAGATACCAATTTTCCTCACCTCAATAATGTGGATGTTTACGCCTATCATAACGAGTTCGATTATTCACGTTGGATAATTGGTACTAATATCAAACTTTGTAATGTTCTTTGGAGTTCTGATTATAACGACGTTGTGAAGTTTGAAGATGATGAATCTAGAGACTTTTATTTTGCAAATCTAAAAGACTATTACGAGATAGACCTAACTTCTAACAGCCAAACGGTGCCCGATGGTCGCATTAAATTCCCTATCCCTTACGACGTTATGGCGCGATATAATTATGCCGTTGTAACTATTCCAAAAATGCCCGGCGATTCTCCATACATTAATTATGAAGATTCTGAAGCGGGAATTAGGACTTGGTATTTCTTCATTGATTCAATCGAATATCGCGCACCAAATACGACGCTTGCAAACGTCACTCTTGACGCATGGACTCAATACATTAATGATGTAGAAATTAAATACATGTATCTAGAACGTGGTCATGCGCCTGTAGCTGCAACAAATGTCGATACTTATTTGGCAAATCCTATCGAAAATAACGAGTATCTTTTGACGCCTGATTTTACACCGTCTACTTCTAACATTGTTCGTAGCGCAAAATATATTCCAATTGGTAACGGATTGAAATATGTTGTTGTTGCATCTACAATCGCACCATACCAACTTGCAAACATGGGAACAATTACGCAGGATTCTCAATACTCTAATTCTTTGCCTACTTTTAGCGACATTGCAGGACAGCGCGATGGATACCAATTGCAGGTAAATAATTATGGAATTGGTGACGGATACGATTATTCTAATCTTAAAGTTCCTTGCGACTATACAGCGGCAAACGGCGCACGTGTACCAAATGGACTGAATACCTACGCAATACGTGCAAACGAATGTTTCGGCGATGAAGGCGAGGGAATGTTTTTCTATGACGTGATGAAAAGTTGCCCTCAATTCATGCGTTCAATTGAAGGCTGTTTTGTCGTCGATGAAGAAATGATTAGAGACATTGAACCTGAATCGACTTATACCGTAGCAGGACATACGATTAGATGGGTTAGAGGTACAGAGACAATTACGCAGTTTGATAATCTCACAAAAGAAGAGTTCGGATTCCCTGCAAAATATGAACGCTTTGCTAAGCTCTATACCTATCCTTATTCTTCTATGGAGATAACGGATAACGCAGGACATACGGCAACGGTGCGTATTGAGAACCTGTCTAACAGGCGTTACATGCACAACATCGCGCAACTTACATTCCCGTTCACAAACATTAGAACTTTTTTCAGTGGAATTAATGGTAGCGGTTCACAGACTTATGTGTGGAAAAACCTAGTCGATTATGAATCCGAATTGCTCATGCCTAATTCTGATTGGTACGAATTCTGCTTTGATAACGACATTCCATTCTACGCTCTTTATATGGATGGTGAAGCGCAATGGATGTTAGAGAATTTCAATAGCGCGGTTCGTGGCGGAAAAGCGCAGGATTTGGCAACGTATCATGCGGCTGCTAGAAGTGCTAACACGCAGATGCAAAATGCAGTCGATTTTGACTCAATGATTAAGAGCAATGCGAATGCATCCGCTGCAACTGCAAACGCTAATGTGCATAATGCCACAACTACGTCTGCGACAAACAATCAAGAAGATAGAGACTTTAACACGCTAAAAGTTAACAAAGAATGCCATTACGCAAACCTGCTTAACGCTGATGAAATTACGCACAATAATAGCGTCACTGGGTTCAAAAACAATATGATACAAGAAAGTACCAACATAGAAAACGAGAGAACTAGCATTGTCTCTAGCAATACTGCAAGCGGCACTATGGCTACATCTATGGTTAGTGGCGCTGCTAGCATTTTGTCTGCACCAACTGAAGGTGTGGATGCTATAGCAGGAATCGCAGGCGGTATTGGTCAAATGATTAATGGCACCATAAACGCCACAGTTATAGCCAATAATGCAACCGCAACTATTAACGCAAATCATGCTATGTCTGAAGAACTAAAATCGAATAACAGATTAATGACACAAGAAGATAACAGTATGGCTACGATTAGAAACAACCTATTCAATGGCCCATTTGAAGAAGAAACTGGCGGTAGTAATAGGGAGTTTAATAGAATCATTAACGAGCACATACAAGAGATTAACGACAATTTGAACACGCTGAATAACACGAATGCAGATAACATAAAGAAAACTTCAGATTCCAACGCACTTAGAACGCAACAAACTAACGACAATAATGCAGGGTACACGAGAGGTTCTGCTATCGACAATGCACAGGAACATTTGAGGGCTAACGTTCTTGATAAGCAAATGCGAATTCTTGACGCTAGGATTAAGAGTGCAATTCATGTCACTAATTCTGGCGGAGATTCTAAGCCTGATTATATGAGAACACGAGGTATACAAATAAAGATTAAAACTATGTCTAATTCTGAAATCGCAGAAGTTGGTGACTGGTTTACACGTTATGGCTATTCAGTGAATCGTATTTGGGATATCTCGCAAAGTGGAATGTGTCCAATGAAGCATTTTTGTTACTGGAAAACTAACGATATTTGGATTGATGATAGAAAGAGCTCTAATAACGATATTGAAATGATTATTCAGAGTATTTTTAATCGTGGGGTTACCGTTTGGAATAATCCAAATGAGATAGGGAGGATTAATGTCTACGACAATTAATAGCTATGATTCTGCTATTGCATCAAAAATTATTAAAGCAGGAACTTTGCAAGGATTTACAGACGCCGAACTAGAGCACTATATAAACTATCGTATTAGTATTGCTATTGCTAACCACGATGCAGAAATTAAAGCAAATGACGTTGCCACAAGAATCGAGAATGCCTTAGCAGCTTCCACGCAGTCTGTTATCAATAGTGAAGTTATGATACAATTGAACAGGGCAAACAAACCTGCATTGAAGGTGGTTGAAAGTGACTAGACGTGGTGGTAAAAATCGTACTAAGCCAAATCGCTACAATTGCGGGAATGGCATGTTTTGGCAGAGCCCTAACCATAACAGGCAACTTGTAACGCTTTATCGCAACATTATTATGCAAATGGCTATGTCCCGTTTTCGTTGGGTAAATTTGCCTGAAACCTGCGATGCAAGATTTTTGGAATACACGCTTCTAACTGAAGGTGTTGCAACTATTCTGCATCCAAAGGGACAGCCTAATGTGTTCTATTCTACAAGGTGCGTTTTTGACTCTGAGCCTAACGTTTATAACGACTATACAAAATGGCGTTCGGTAGGTAATAATGGATGGTCGATTTATGGTTCGCGCGAAAATGGCGTTCTTGTTTGGGATAATTCTACGAGATTCCCGCTAATGGAAGGTATCAACATTTACGCGCAGGAATTGGCACACATTACTATCACTAAGGAAATTAACAGATTCCATCAACAAATTCCTTGGATTCTAACTGGCCCAAATGAGCGTAAGCAAGATATGGTCAATTTGTCTAAACAGGTTATCGGCGGAGAAATTGCCGTTTTGGGTTTGGATTCTATGGATTCTATTGATGTAAAAAATCTATCTCTAGCAGTACCATTTTTGGGAAATGAGTTATCGCAGGATGAAAAGAACGTTTGGAATCGTGTTTTTACTATGCTTGGCGTTGCAAATTCAACTCTTAAAATGGAACGTCAAACGCAGGATGAAATCGAGTCTCAACAAATGCCAACAACTCTTGTTAGAAGTAGTTCGCTAGAGTGTAGGCGAGAAGCTGCAAATTATCTTAATAGTAAGTTTGGTACTGATATTTCAGTTGTTTGGTATGAGGATAACGAGTCTAGGAACTTCAACTTTGTTACTAACCTACAAGCAGTAACGGAGACGCTATGATTGACGTAGAAAAATATGAGCCTGATTATGGCGATTGGCATGAATTTTATACGCCTATTTCTGTTTGTGTTGGAGACTTGTACACCGACGGATGGTTTGACCTTACAGAAAAATCTTGGGATTTTCCAAAATATTCTGAAGAGCAACATGCTAGACTTTGCGAGAAAATTCTGAATCATTTTTGGGATAGAGATATTGGAGTTCTACCGCCTGGCCTTTGGAAAAGAAAATTCCTTGAAAAGTTACGCGAGATTATGCCCAAATATATTCCCATGTACGCACTACTAGCAGAGTACCCAAACCTATTTAACGCAGGAACCGAATATTATAAGGCACGAACTATTTATTCTGATTTTCCTCAAACACAATTGGGTGGAAATGAAGATTATGCTTCTACTGGAAATGATATCGAATATGAAAAGATTAAACAGACTAGCATTCTTGAATTGCAGGACGCGCTTAAAAGATACAAGGATGTTGATGAAATGATACTTGATGAACTAGAGGAACTGTTTTCGTGTCTTATTTCAGTGTCCATAAATGGGAGGTGATTTTTATGGATTACAATGCGATTATTCAAGCTATCGGAAGCGTCGGATTTCCAATTGTTGCATGTTGCGGAATGTTTTACATGTACAATAAGGTAATTACCGACCTAACTAACACGCTTACAAAAATTGAATCTACTCTAGATGTTATTGTTAAGAAAGTAGGTGATATGAATGTATCCAATTCTTAGAAACGTTTTGAATTATTGGGGCTGGACTGATTATACCCCTACTATTCCTAAGCTTTATTGGGATGTTGAATCGCAAGAAGAACGCATTAAGAAGATTTGCAAGGAACTTCACAAACTTTGTGAGTATGCAAACTATCTTGGTGAGAATATTAATCTTGACCACGAAACTATCGAAAAAATTTACAAGGAATTTGAGAAGTATATAGAGTCTGGTTTCACTGATTATTATATTGATGTTCTGAACAAGTATATTGAAGAGCATTTAGCAGAAATTATGCGTAAGCATATGGGAATCATTTGGCCTGCGATTGATGATACTGGCCATTTTGTTCTGTATTCTGCTAGCATTATGGATTTGTCTTTTGATGTAATGCAATCGAAAGATGAAAACTTTGGTCGTATAGTTATTAAGTATTAGTGGAGGAAAAATGCCTACTATTAACAACGTGCCTACTACGCAGTATATCGGCCCTAAGATTGTCCCTCATTTTGCTAATCCCGCAGAGTGGAGCATTAATAATGAATATGATGCGCTATCTATTGTTACGAATAATGGCAACACTTATTGGGCTAAGTATAATGTTCCTAGTGGCATTGATATTTCTAATACTGAATATTGGTATTTGAGTGCGTATCCTGATGCGCAGATTCAAGCATACCGTAATGAGGTTATGGAGTATGCACGTACTGTTGACGGTTTCGCAGATGCTATAGCACAAAATTCTAGCGATATTACGGAACTTAAAAGCGCGGTTTCTGGTAACAAGATTTCTGCTGGAATTACGCCTTGGTATCTTGGCAATTTCTGGAGCATGTATCATCCGCAAGGATGTTGCCGAGACAGTAATTCTGCATATTTTATTAATACTGCGGATAATTTGGGCACGTATGTTTATATCGCAAATTTGGGTACTAACAGTATATCTAGTATTAAAGTAGACGCTGAAATTTATGGACACGGCAATTCTATGTGTTATGACAAAAATAGAAGTCGCTTTTGGATTTGTGGTAGCAATTTGTATTATAAGGGTTCTACAGATACTTTTAGGAATCCAATACAGTTTACAAACGGTGTGCCTGCGCGCGGTTTTTCCTGCATTTCTTTTGATGATGTTACCGAAACTTTGTGGGCGTTTTCTGGACTAACAGATGATATTACTAATGACATTTATCGTATGGGTAAAAACGCTAACACATTTACTTATTATGGACAGTACGATAATTCTGCTCAGCATAGGCAAGATATCGCAGTAGAAGATAATATTTTGTATGTTGCAGATACTAAGGGAAATATTACGATTTGCGACCTAAATAGTCTTGACGAGAATAATCGCGTTACAAAAATAGATTCTTGCACAATTGAGAAGCACGATACAGCGCTTAAATATATGTTCGGTGAACCTGAAGGAATCGAGTTTTACAACGGCGTTATGTATGCAAGCGCCGCATGTATTGGACAATCCGATTCTTATAACACTGTATTTCTTGGTATTCCTTTTGGTGGAAATTCTATCCGTAATGAGGTAGCGATATTTGAACCGCTTGATGTTACGCTTAACGCTACGACAAACGCAAAATTCGCAAAGGACACAAACGAGATTGGTAATCTGGCAGACCTGCGATTCTTGTTTAACAAGTCATTTAGGGCTGTTAATATTAATGGTAATTTTACAGATGAATTTTCGTTCGCTATTCCTGATGGTATTACTCTAACTTTTAGTGCTAATGAAAATGAAACTGCAAATGTAACGCTAGGTGGGGGACTTCTATTTGGTAGTGCTGCCTTTAGAATTGATGGTCGCGTCACTATTACAGCGGCAAGCACAGAACGTGTATTCCGCGCGCTAAATTCCGGTGGAATCATAACAATTAATATGGCTGGTACGTTTAGCGGTAATAAGTTTATTGATAGTGGTACGCTTAAACCGCTATATGTTCTTACTGGTACAGACGGCCACAATATACCAATAGAAGGTGTTACAGTTTCCACCTATCCTGCGATGCTTGTAAACGGAAGTTTGGTGGAATTGACTTATGCTTAAAGGAATCGACATTTCATCGTGGCAAGAAGGTATCGATATTAAGGCGATATCTAAACAGTGTGATTTTCTAATCGCTAAATGCAGCGACGGAACGTACTTTAAAGATAGACCTTTTGAATCGTATATGAATGCTGCATATGAAAATGGAATGTTGGTAGGATTTTATCACTACGCAGAACCTAGCATTGCACCTGAAGAACAAGCAGAATATTTTTGTAACGCAGGTAAAGAATGGTTTGGTAAGGGTATTCCCGTTCTAGACCTAGAAGAAAATAATATCGGAAATTGGGAAAATTTTGCTACACGATTTATGAACTATGTTGAAAAGAAAATGGGAGTTAGACCGATACTTTATATTTCCAACGGTGCAACACTACTTTTTAGCAAAGACTTTGTAAAGCAGAATCCTATTCTTTGGGCGGCCGAATATTGGTACAACGATTTGACGTACTATGAAAACTTCTGGGATGAATACCCAATTACTGAACCTTGGCCCGATGCGACTATTTGGCAATTTACAAGTAGCGGAAGGTTAGACGGATTTGATGGTTATTTAGACCTAGATTATTTTTATGGTACTGTTGATGACTGGAATAATATTTGTGGAGGTACAGATATGATTATTTCTGATGAAGATATTGATAAGATTGCCAAACGTTGCGCAGAATATACTTATGGTAAGTCTGATAAAGCTGCAAATCTGAATATGTACAACGCTACTCATTGGGCATATTCTTATATCAAGAGTTGTTACGAGATTTTGCAGCGAATTGCAAAGAAACTTGGTGCATGATGCGAGAGTATTTTGTAGCTATCATTTATTATAAAGATGGTTATACCTACGAGAGTAGAATGTTTAAGGACTATGAAACGTGTAAAGATGTGGCACGAATTGAAATGAATAAATTTGAGGATGCAGAATACTTTATAATTGAGAAAAGATATTTCAAATGTTAAAGGGGTCGTTTGAGGGGGGAATTTTTTAATTCCTGTTTTAGAAATCCCGTTTCGTAAAAAATGCGAGACGGGGTTTCTTTTTTAGCGGAAAAAATTTTTTAAAAAGTTTCGGGAGATTTTTTGGGAAAAATTTTGGAATTTTCGGCGCAAATTATTAGCAATCGATTGCGTCCAATTTAATTAGGTGTGATGGATTGAGTACAATTGAGTTGTGCGCTATTCAGTTGCACGCCATTCAGTTGTGCGCAAGCGAAAAGTAAGACTTGGCTAACTTTGGTATATGACACCGACGAGGTAGCATTTGGATATGACACCGACGAGGTAGCATTTGGATATGACACCGACGAGGTAGCATTTGGATATGACACCGACGAGGTAGCAT
>Ga0326511_10002125_pt1 | contig 16264 bp, 22 predicted proteins | sample 0_2496_0518_D_FD_203701 | JGI IMG/M metagenome (GOLD analysis project Ga0326511, IMG submission 203701) | Bovine rumen microbial communities from UC Davis, California, United States - 0_2496_0518 | ecosystem: Host-associated > Mammals > Digestive system > Stomach > Rumen | place: USA...
GCGGCGAGGCGAGAAAAGGAGGAATTTCCCGCGCCGCCCGTGCGGAGCTGCTAGGTTGTCATTACGTTCCCGTCGATTTCGCGCTCGAACGGGTCACGCTGGGTTTTCAAGGTGCTGGTGGTGCTTTTACTAGTTCGCGTCAGGCAGTCCCATGACGTGCTCGACGCTCACTCCGAAGATTTCGGCCAGCTTGACGAGATCGCTCGATCGCGGCTCGCTGTTGCCCTGCTCCCAGTTCTTCACAGTGTTGAAATGGATGCCGCCGAGCTTTTCCGCGAGTGCCGCCTGGGTCATTCCAGCGCCCTCGCGAAGTTCCTTGATGCGGTTCACCTGTTCACCCCCTCCCGACCGTCTCGATTGATTAGCCTCAAAAATGAGTAACAACTTTTTGTTGTTACTATGCCACTATAACAACATGCCGCTGTTGTTGCAAGGGAATTTTCACAACTTTTTGTTGATTCCAGATTCTTGTTGTGGCACCATGTAAACAACAAATATTTGTTAGGAGTCGTTATGTCCACCCAGGTCGAGATAGCCGCCCGCCTCATTGAGGCACGAGAGGCGAAGGGCATGTCCGGCGCGCAGCTCGCGCGAGAGCTGGGGATGTCGCAGCAGAAGTATCATCCATACGAACATGACCGCGAGATGAAGGCGTCCATGATCGTGAAGGTATGCGCCGTCCTCGAATGCTCTCCATCCTGGCTGCTCGGAATAAAAGACGACGGAATGAACTTGCCGCCTGAGAGCGAGCTTCTTAAATCGTTGAAGCAGGAGTTTGAGAAGCTGAACACGAAGGGTAAGAAGAAGGCTGTCGAAGACGTTGGGGAGCTGGTGTTCGTGCCCGAATACCGCAAAAGCGCCATGGACGCCAAGGATTCTGATAGGAGGTCGGCATAATGGGAATGCTTAGGGATTTCGTCGCTGCGTTCAAAGAAGGGTACAACGGCGATGCGGGGAGCGCGCCGAAGCCGTCCACCGTCATCAGGCCGTGGGGCGGCAAGCCCGCCATGAAGGTGTACAGGCTGCCAGCCGACCACGAGGCGAAGGTGTACACGTACGACGGTGCGCCGCTGAGGGGCCTCTCGCTGAACGAGCGTTTCGTCATCACGGCCATACCGGGCGACGTGACGATGACGAGCGTCTACACGGGCGCAACGGCGTCGACCACGAATTACAACGACATCGCGTACGCGTACAACGGCGAGGTGTTCGGCTTCGCGTCGTCGCATGCCGAAGCCGTGAAGAAGCTGATCATGGGCGGCTACCGCGTCGAGGTCGAGGCGTACATACGGGGCTACGACGGCGAGCGCGGGTTCCCGTACGTGGTCGGCCTGTTCGGGTTCGTCGACGACGATTTGTACTACAGCCTGAAATAGGCGAGCTATGTCCATCCAGAAGCGAACTCTGAAGGACGGCACGACCGTCTACGACGCCATCGTCTACACCGGCTTCACGCATGACGGAAAGCGCGACCGCACGAAGGTCACGTGCAGGACGAAGCGCGCCGCCGAGCTGGAGGAGGCGAAGCTGAAGGCCCAGGCCGACGCCATGCGCGGCCGCTCGGGCCGCATGAGGCTGTCGGCCTACATCGACGGCGTGTACTGGCCCGTGGCGTCGAAGCGCCTCGCGGCGACCTCGCTCGACACCTACGAGAAGGAGGTCCGCCTGCGCATCCGCCCGTGGCTCGGCAACGTGGACATACGCGACATCGACCGCGCGCGCGTGCAGCGGATGGTGGACGCCTGCGCCACGGAGTCGGTGGCGAGGAAGGCCGTGGGCGTCCTGAAGACGATCATGAACGAGGCGAAGGGCGACGGGCTCGTGGCGTCCAACCCCTGCGAGGCGACGTTCGCGTGGCCCGAGAAGGGCAGGAAGCGCGACAACGGCCTCGTGTTGACCACTTTCGACCAGATAGCCGACTTGCTCTCAATCGTCCGCGAGAACGGCTCTCAGTGCGTCCAGCGCATAGCGTACACGGGGTTGTGCGAGGGGTTGCGCCCGGAGGAACGCTACGCGCTCGACTGGGCGGACGTGGACATGGCCACGCAATCCATCAACGTGGACAAGGCGCGCGTCGCCGCGACCGCGAAGCACGGCGGAGTCCACGACAAGCCGACGAAAACCGAGGAGTCGATGCGCGTCATCCCGATGCACCCGTGGTTTGCCGAGTGGCTGTCCACCGTCCCGCAGGGCAGCGGCGCATTCATAAAGGGCGCGGACGGCCGCCGCATCTCTCCGTCCACTGCGCAGAAGAGGTGGACGCGGTTCCTGGACGGAAACCCGGGCGCGCCGCGCGTAACGATAGAGAACATGCGCCACTCGTTCGCAACGTCGTACCTCCACGCGGGCGGCAACGTCGCCGATTTGGCGCTTTTGCTCGGCCACGCCGACATCAACACGACGCTGCGTCGCTACATAAAACCAAACGTGGACGACCTCCGGCGCGGCATGATGTCGCTTAATACGACCGATTTGGTCATGGGTTAATCATGGCACAATTTTTGCCGGCGATGTGTTCGCGGATGGCATAACCGCAGGTCACGATATGGCACGATATGCGACGATATGCCGAGCATGTGCCATGTATGAATGCATGAAAAAGCCGCGCTGAACTGGTCAAACGCGGCGGTAGAGTTGGTGGAGGCGCGGAGAATCGAAGGTTGTGACACCGCTCCTTGACGTGCGGTTATAGCGTTTGATGTGCTAATCATGGCACAAAAAAAGCGCCCCGAGCCGAAGCCCGGGGCAACCCCTCGCGCAGACGCGGGAACGTCCGACGCGCCATGCCGATTCTACCAGAGCTCACTTGCGTATGTACCACCGCTCGTACGAGTTCCGCCGCTCCTCCTCGGAGCACTCGCGCCACGGCTCGTACTCGCCGTAGGTCCTGCCGACGTCCTTCCAGTCGGCTATATCCCACGACTCGTTCGCCTTGCGGTACGCCATCCCGTCGGGGATGGAGGACACGCCCTCGGCGAAGTCGATTGGGGCGCGCCTGAGTTTCCGGTTGTAGTGGCCCTTGAACCACGTGTCCTTCTTGACGATGTGGCAGCAGGGCGTCTTCTTTCGGGAGCGTGTCATGGCTTCCTCTTCCTCTAGGTTGCTAGAACACGCTCACCTCCCCATGAAAGGGGCGGGGTCCCGTAGGAGCACCCGCCCATGCCGTCTCCCATTCTACCTGTCGCGGATCGTGGTCTCAACCGAGTACGGCCAGTAGGCGTTTCGCTTCTGCGCCGCCTGCGCGGGCTGCGAGCAGCTGACCATGACGACGGCGGCGAGCACGACCGCGACGACGAGCGCGGACAACGCCCAGATGAGCAGGTCGAGCCTACTCATCCCCCTTCACCAGCTTCGAGAGCATCGCCTCGATGCGGTCGAGCTGCTCCTGCTGGTCTTCCTGCTTCTTGGCCATCCACGCGATCCGCGTCTTCATGTCGGCCTTCTTGTCGCGGCCCGTGGGGTCGCTGTCGTCGTGCAGGTAGCTCTCGATGTCGATGATGCGGTCGCCCGCAGACAGGCTCACGTTCGGCCCCTGCAAGCCGTAGTTCCATACGTCCTGTGCGCTCACGTCGTCCTCGCTTTCGTATCGTCCGTTGTAATGCAGGCATCCGTCCCATGGATACCAGTAGTAGCCGCAGATGTGCGACTCCCAGCCAGTCTGGTCACCGCGCTCGCCGCCGTACACGCCGCCCCACTCGTTGCCGCTGAACTCGGAGAGCTGGCCGCCAGGCTGGCACATCGCGACGTGGCATTCCTCGTTGAGGTAGAGGTCGCCAGGCTGGGCTTCGTCGCAGCCAACCCAGTCGAAAAGCCCCGACGCCAGGAACACGTCGCGCATGTTGCCCGTGTACGTCGCGCCGTCGAAGCGGCCCTCGTACGGCGTGCCCTCGACGGCCTTGCGCCACGCGGTGATGGTGGACGAGCTGCAATCGTAGTCTCCCACGTTGAGCGTGACGCCCTCCACCTGCACGGTCACTGGCCCGCCCCAACGCTCCGACCAGTCGTAGCCGAAGCCTGGGTCTAGGCACATGTAGCGGTGGATGGCCGCCGCCTTATCGTTGAGGCTCATCGTCGGCCTCCTCGGGCACCTCGGGCAGCCCCGCGACGCTGGTCAGCAGCGACAGGATGCCCGCCAGCAGCGACGCGCTGCCGACAAGCGCCCAGTTCACGTCGCCCATGGCCGCGCTGGTGCCGATGGTGGCGATTGCCGTCTGCGCGACCGTCTTGACAGCGCGGACCGCTGCGGCCTTCGCCCACTGCTTGATGTTGCCGTTGAACATGGTGTAACCTCCTATTCGTGCAGCTTCTCGATCTTCTGCTCTAGCTTCTCGTCGCGCTCCTTCAATTCGTCGATGCGCTTGAAAGCCGTGTTCAGGTCCGCCTCCAGCTTGTGCGTCCTCTCGACGACCCTGTTGTGCCTGTCCACCGTCTCCGCGAGGTCGTCGATTTTCTGCTCCGTCCTGGCCAGCCTGGTGGACACCATGCCGTAGAACCCGACGAAGGCGAGCACGACCGTGACGATGGTGCCGATGTACGGTGTTATGTCCACGTAATCCGCCTCCCTTCCCCGCAATCATGCGGTCTGTCTCTGTAGCTTTTTGTCGCGTGAAAATTCCCAGGCGCTCTACGGGGCGTTCGCCTGGTGGACGTTCTGGGAATTCCGCATAGCAAACCCCTAACGAAAGGAAACGAAGATGTTGTTCGAGCAAGCCGTGTACGAGTACGTCGAAGCCAAGGAGAACGGGCGCAAGGCCGTCAGGCCGAACACGCTCGAAGGCTACATGTCCGCGATTCGCTGCCACCTCATGCCGAGGTGGGCTGGCCGCGAGATGGAGTCCATAACGTCCGACGAGCTGCAAGAGTGGGTGGACTCGTTCGAGAAGCCAGGAGCCGCCCGCAAGGCGTTCAACACGTTCAGGCAAGTCCACCGCTGGTACCTGCGCGCCTACCGCGTGCGCGTCTACGACGAGACGCAGGGCGTCGAGCTGCCCTCCGCGCCCAGGCGCAAGCCCTCGGCGCTCTCGGTCAGGCAGGCGCGAGAGGCGCTGCGCGACATGCGCGGCGAGGAGTTCGAGCCGTGCGCGCTGATTCAGCTGTCATGCGGTCTCAGGCCGTGCGAGGCGGTGGCGCTCACGTGGGCTGACGTCAATCTCAAGACAGGCGAGGTGCGTATCACTAAGGGCCTGCACGAGGCGTTCGGCGAAGTGTACGAAAGCCCGACGAAAACCGAGAAGTCGACCCGGACCGTGGTGCTTCCGCCGTATGCAGTTGCCCGTCTGAGGGAGTGCAAGCGGCTCTCCGGCGCTAGAAGGTCGGATAGGCTGTACGGGTCCGCTCCTGGGCGGTACCGCCGCCAGGTGCGCTCCTGGTTCGCCAGGAGGGGCGTGAGGATGTGCGCGCAGTGGCTGCGCCACACGTTCGGCACGCTGTCGCTCCAGGCCGGCACGCCCATCGAGACCGTCGCGCTGATGCTCGGGCACGCGGGGTTGTCCACCGCTTACGAGCATTACCTCGTCGGCAACGCCGCGCTCATGCGGGACGCGCAGCGGTCATACGCGAGGCTGATCGCGGGGGCGGCTTAGAATCCGTATCCTCGCTCAACAACGCGAAGGCCATGAAGGCGGTGCTGACCGACCCGCACGATCTCTACTACTGGCTCGATACGTCGTCGAAGCGCCTGTGGTTCTACGATTACGCATGGGCTGGCGGCGCGCACATCATCGGGTCGATACAGTTGCAGTAATCCGTATCCCACGTTCCGACCGCAAGGCGCTACCTGCTGAACGGAGCGGGGCAAAGCGGGGACTCGGAGACCATAGCCGGAGCGAAGCACGGCCTCGCCGTCTGCTTCGGGCGCGCATACGCGATCTACGCTTTCGACTCGTCGAGGCAGGTTGTCGTGTACACGAACGCGGGAACGCTGTCCAGCTGGATGGAGTTCTCGTATTCGTCGGGCGGAGGCTTGACGATCAAGAACAACACGAGCGGCAGCAGCCTGTCGGTGCTCGTGTTCTACTGGTCGTGATGTATCCGCACCGCTACGCGCTGTTGTCCACCGTGCCGGTTTGCACCGACGCGCCGTTCCACCCGATGAGGTAGTACCGCCTGTTCGTGATGTACGGCATCTTGACCGCGAGGGCGTAGCCGAACGCGAACGTGAACGGGTTGTCGCTCGGGTTGTTGTAGAAGCCGAGCGCGATGAGCGTGCCCCTGTTGTCGCCCTGGTACCTGGTCGCGAGCGTCGCGGCGAACGTGGTGTGCAGGCCGTTGCACTCCACCAGGTCGAGCGTCTGGTGTGATACGGATTCCCGGAGCTGCGCCAGCGTGCCCGTGCCGTCGCTGATGGAGGTGCCCGTGACGCCGCCAGCGAACCACGCGTTGCCGTTCCAGTCGAGCGTGTGGGCGTTGGAGCGCGCGTCGTTTGCAGTGCCGTTTCCGACGATGTGCGCGTAGGTGCCGTTCGAGTCCGCGACGTTGTACTTGCCCTGGACGTGCTGGTAGTCGGACGACGCTAGGGTGTGGTCGCCCTCCGCGTGAGACGAATGGCCGCTCGCCACGGAGTATGCCCCCTCGGCGTGCGCATAGTAATCGGATGCCGACGCGGTGCCCTCGGCATGCGAGCCTATTCCACTCGCCTCCGACTGTATACCCTCAGCATGAGACGAGTATCCAGACGCGACCGTTGCGGCCCCCTCGGAGACGGAGAAGCCGCCGACGCCGCCAGTACCCCTGCCGCCTAGCGTGTACGCGGGGAGGTTCGCGGAACGACCCTGATCGTCCACCGTGTCGTACCTGTCGACGACGAAATGACCGCCGACGTTGATTGACCCGTCGAACAGGCGCGTATTCTGGCCTAGGTGGAGTGCTGGCGTCCCGTTGTCCAGCCCGAGGAGGACGGCTACGGCGCTGCCCTTGTAGACGTACACGCCGCCGTCCTGCGAATCCCCGAAAGACGGGTTTAGGTCGATGTCGCTGTAAGGCGTCCCGACTATCACGTGCCTCGCGCCCGTGAGGGTGTCCACGCGCCCGCTGATGACCACCGTCCCCTGCGGGTCGATGATGTACCATCCGCTGTTGTCGAGCTTCAGGCGGTAGCCGCTGCCGTCTTTAATCAGGAACAGGCCGTCGTTCGTCAGGGCCAGATGCGAGGCCACGTAGTTCGCCAACGCGGCGTCCATGGTCATCTCGTAGTACGTGGAGATTTCCGACACGTCTGGCTCGGCAACCACCGCGTAGCCGTAAGGCGACGTCTGGTCGGCCACGTAGTAGACCTTCGACGGGTCGATGGCCGAGTCCGTGGTCGGCGCGAACGTGGCGTGGTTGGTTATCCAGTTGATTGTGCCGAGAACGTCCTCGACGGTGGACAAGCCGTTGAGCGCGCCGAGCGCATAGGTGTTGGCCTGAGCTGCTGCAACACCAGCTTGCTCTGCTTTCGCATCAGCCGTTGCAGCTGCTGCGGATGCCTGCGAGGCCTTCTGGTCAGCCGTCGCTGCGGCGGATGCCGCCTGCACCGCCTTGCCGTCTGCCACCGCTGCGGCAGATGCCGCTGCGTCCGCGCTCGACTGCGCGCTGGCCGCTGCCGTTCCAGCCTGCACCGCCTTCGCGTCTGCGGTAGCCGCTGCGGTACTCGCTGCTGTCGCGCTCGCCTGCGCCGCGCTCGCCGCGCCAGATGCCGTCTCCGCGGCGACCTGCGCGGAGTTCGCCTTCGTCCACGCCTCGTCCACGGTCTCCTGGTCGGCTGCGGGGTTCGTGAAGTTGTCGTTGACCGTCCACGTGCCGCCGACCTGCGCGATGCCCACGCGGTCGCCGATTACGGCTTTGATGGTCGCGGGGAACGGCCCCTTTGCGGTGTCGTCGCCGTCCGTCTTGACGTACACGCCCTCGGCGGTGACGTTGCTCACCGTCGCCTGGACAGGCTTGGCTGGGGCCATGGCGCGCTCCGCGCTCTCGGCCGCCCCGTTCAGCAGGCCGTGGAGCTTCGCGGCCGCGTCCTTGTAATCGCTCATGATGCCTCCCAGTAGCTCTCCTCGTAGCTCGCGGTCGCAGACACGGCGCACGAGCTGTCGCATGTGACGTTCATCGAGTCCACGACGGCCAGCACGTCGAGCGAGCCGCGCACGATCCGCACGCGGTCGCCCGCCCTCACCGGCACGAAGTCGTGCTCGTAGCTCACGGTGCACGCCACCCTGGACGCCTCGGCGAGCTTCCTCGCGGCGAAGGCGTCGGCCTCTGCCTGCGAGCAGGCCTTCGACAGCTCCTCGGGGTCGTCGATGACGAGCGGCACCCTGCGGCCCCTCGACACGGTGGACACGGGCGACGCGGGGTCGTCGTTCACGGCGGTGCCCACGGTGGTGGTCGTGCCGTTCGTGACGCGCACCTCGCAGTAGTTCGGCACCTTGCGCAGGTCGCGCCTGCGCCTCACGTCGCCCACGAGCACCGAGCGGCCGTCGTCGCGGAACGTCCACGCAACGGCCATGGCCTCGCTGGGCAGGCGCGGGAACACGGTGCGCCCGTAGCCGTCGCTCGCCACCGCGTAACCGGCTTTCGCCGCGATCTCGCGCGCGTGGTCGAGCCACGAGCCGCCCGGGTCTGCGGTCACCGAGGCGTCGAGCTGGGACGTGTCGGTGGACTCCACGACAGGCGCTATTCCAGCCGCCGAGCAGATGCGCGCGGCCTCGGCCATCGCCACGGTGCCAGCGCCAGCCGTCTGCAACAGCGGCGCGCGGTCGTCCGCGACGGCCATGAGGCAGCCGAAGCCCGACAGCGCGCACGACTCGACTGTGCCGTGGGACTCTTCGAGCGATTCGAGCATGAGCGTGGCGACCGCCACGCGCTCCTTCGCGCCGTCCTGCTCCACGTCGAGGTACACGCGCACGATCGGCTCGGAGGGCAGCTCGCCGTCGATTTCGAGCGAGCCGTCCTCGCAGACGTCGGCGTTGCGGTCGAACTTCAGGTTGCAGCTCACGACGCAATCGAGCATGCGCGCGTCGCCCCATGTGTCGCGGTCGACGAGCGTGTACGTCCACGTCGGGTTGTATGTCCTGGCCCAGTCCGTCATGAGGTCACCACCTCGACGCCGCCGGACTGCCCCGCGCTCGCCGCGTCGTCCATGACGTGCGTGAACTCGACCGAGGCCGAGTACATGCCGTGCGTGTCGGACGAGCGTCCGATGCTGGTCACCCTGGCGTCAGCTGGGAAGCCTGGGAAGCCCGGCACGCGCACGTAGCAGTCGCCGTCGTAGTTCTCCAGGTCGCGCAGCAGGTCGGCGTCGCCCGAGTCGGCGACCACCTCGAAGCCGAGCGACAGCTTGTGGCCGCGCTGGGTGCCGCGCCTCGCCACGGGGTGCCTCGCGCCCGCGTGCTCGCGGTACGCGGTGTCCTTGGCGTAGCTCTCGCCCGCCTGGTTGTTGTACATGCCCATGAGGGCGCGCCCCATGTAGGGCTTTGGCTCGCCGTACTCGTTGTAGAACAGCTGGCCCTCATCCCAGAGCACCACGGACAGCGGGAACGGGGTGTCCACCACGCGGTCGGTCGCCGCCTGGATGCCCGTCGCCGCGTCGGTCGCCACGATGCGGTAGGTGCACGTGCCGAAGTCGGCGTGCGGGTCGCGGCACCCGCCGATGCCGTCATTGGCGATGCCCTCGGCCACGAGGTGCACGTCGCCATCGGACGCCACGCGGTACACGGCCAGCGTCACGCCCTCGACGTACACGGTCACGTCCTCCACGTCGTCGTGGTAGGCGCACATGGGGATGATGTCTGCGGCCATGGCGGTCGCGTCCCACGTGATCGCGGCGTTCGGGCGCGGAATCGACGCGGACAGCTCGGCCGCGAAGCCGACCGTCCTGGACTCGGCGCGCAGGCTCGCGGCGGTGGCGCACTCGACGCGCGCGCGGTAGGTCTTGAACTGCTCGAAGCGCAGCGCGCCCGGGCCGATTGACACGTGCAGGCCAGTCGGGTCGAAGCCCGCGTCGCCGTTCGTTATCGACCAGTCGAGCAGCACCTCGCCCTCGGTCACGTAACGCTCGGTGCCGTCCGGCGACACCGACGCGTACGACTCTCCCGCGCTGATCACGAGGTGCCACCATATCGGCTGATTGCCAGCCGTGTACGTCGCGGGGTCGGTCTCGATGGACAGCGGCATGGAGGCCAGCGGGTGCGTCTCGTCCACGGCGTTGCCGCCCGCGTCGGTCATGGAGAACGACACGGAAGGCGGCGCGTAGACGGTGAACTGCTGCACGTCGGAGTAGCCCGACCAGCCGCCGACGGATTGCGTCTCGACCTGCACCTTGACCACGGTGCCGTCCGCGATGTCGGACAGCGGGATGGTCTTCGAGGTGTCGGTCGTGCCGCTGTAGACGGTCGGCGTCGCGCTGCCCACCTGCGCCTTGACATGGTAGGCGGTCTGCGGCGCGTTGTCCGCGCTCGCGTGCTGCCACGTGACGGTCACCGAGTCGGTCGACTTGTAGGCCGCCAGCAGCGGCGCGACCGTGACCGTGGGGATGCTGGTGAGCGAGCACGAGGTCGTGGCGTACGCCGACGTCCCGTTCGCGTTGTAGGACGAGACGCGGAAGTACCACGTCTTCGCCGCGCTGAGGTTCTGCGCCGTGTAGACGGTCGCTGGGTAGTCCAGGTCGGTGGACGACACGCCGCCAGAGAAGTCGGGCAGCTCGCTCCACTCGACCTTGACCTTCGTGCCCGTGACGCCCAGGAGGCCCCATTCGAGCTTCACGTCGCCGACGTGCGACTCCGCGTCGATGCTCTGGCGCGACACCTTCAGCCCCGTTATGCCAGCGGGCTTCATGTCCACGGTGGACGTTGCGTCGGAGTACGACCCGCCATTGCCGTACTTGTTGTACAGCCTGAAGCGGTACTTGTAGCGGTGGCCAGCCGACACGCTGCCGTCGCGGTAACTGACCGACGACTCCGAGTTGAGCGCGTACGAGTTGGTCACCGTCACCAACGCGCCGCCGTCGACGCTGCGCTGCACCTCGGCCTTGACCGCGCTGCCGGAAGGCACCGTGCAGCCCGCCGTGATGTAGCTCTTGGACTCCGAGATGACGGCCGTGGGGTTCGTGGGCGTCGGCGGCGTCGCGGCCGCTGCGGCCTGGGCGTCGGCCTCGGCGGGGCTGACGATTCGCTCGGAGACGCGCGTCACGTCGTCCCAGTGGCTCGGGTCGTTCGGCGGGAACTCGCAGAACGCCGTGCACTGCGCCTTCAGCGTCTTCGCGTGGTCGGCGTCTGGCGTGCTGTTCCACTCGTAGGTGTACCAGTAACCGCTGCCGCCCTGGGAAGTGGGCGTGCCCGTGCGGTGGTTGCCGATGTTGCTCGGCGTGAAGTGCTGGGTGTCCTGCACGAACCAGTCGCTGCCCAGGCCGTCGGAGGGGTTCTCCTTGAGCGACGAGTAATACTTGAAGAAGATGTCGGAGAACCGCGTCACGTCGCGCCACGAGCCGTTCTCCTCGATCATGAGCTGGAACGTGACGCGCACGGAGCGGGTGCTCCCCACCCTCGTGAACGCCATGTTCCGCATCGTCACGCCTGTAATCATGCCGCCCCCTTAGCCTGGAGTGCCTGCGCCTGCGAGAACACGGCGTCCATCGCAGCCGCGAGCGCGGAGCCTGCGGGGACGGTCATCTCGCCGATGGTGTAGTGGTTGTGCACGCCCCTCTCGCCGAGCATCGAGGCGATGGTCTCGGCGTAGGGTGCGAGGTATTTCCTGTTCTCGATGGGCACCACGGAGGTCGTGCCGTCGGCGTGGTTCATGACCCACTCGCGCCCAGCCTCGCCCACGATGTGGTTGATCCCGTACCTGTCGACGCCGATGCTCATGGGGCCGTTGGTCACGAAGCTGCCAGCGGCGTGCATCTGGTAGAAGCCGCCAGCCGCGCCGAACAGGTTGCCGACTGCGTTGGCGAACACGGTCTTGGCCTGCGGTTTCCAGTTGTCCCACGCGCTGATGATGTTCGTGAGGGCGTTCGCGCCGTCCACGTGGACGGTCGCGTGCTGGTCCTTGAGGTCCGTGCCGTTCCAGACGTAGACGTGGCCCTGCGCGTCGACGAGCGACACGTCGTCCACGACCGCGTTGCCGTTCTGGTCGATCAGGTCGGTGCCGTTCCACGTGTACACGTGTCCCTGGGCGTCGACCAGCTGGCCGTCGTCCAGGTTGACCCTCGCCAGCTTGTCCTCCAGCTTCTGGGAGTCGTACTTGATTATCTTGCCCGTCGTCTCGTCGAGCGTGTAGCCGACCGATTCGAGCGCCTTCTCCAGGTTGTTGCCGTTCGTCTCGAACGCCCTGGAGACCTGCGTCATCTCGCGGTCGGTGAGTTTCCTGTATTCCTCGGTGGTCAGGCCAGCCTGCTCCACCTGCTTGTTCCATTCGATGACGGCCTGCGTGCCGTTGTGCCACGACTGCGCGTTCGTGAGGTCGGGTATCTCGCCCATGTTCTTCAGGGCGTTCGCGGCCTCGTCCATCTCCTGCGCGATCTTGAGGTCCTTCAGCGTGTGCAGGGCGTCGGCTATCGTGTCGAAGATGGGGCCGAAGTCGGAGCTGGCGATGATGTCGATGAGGTCGGAGAACGCAGCGCCTATGTCGTCCAGGACGTGTGTGGCGGCCGCCTGCTCCGCTATCTTCGCGAGCCCTTCGGCAATCCTGCCGGCACCTTCGGCAACCTTGTCGAAGACCTCGCCGACTTCCGGGGATATGCTGTGCAGGACGCCGCTGATGGCGTCTGCCATCGCCGGGCCGAGCCTCTCGGCTATCGTCTTTATGCGCGGCAGCACGGTGTCCACCACGTTGTTGAACGACTCCACGAGGTCGTCGGTCAGCTTGCCGAGGTCGGCGTTCTCGTCGCCGATGCCGACGAGGAAGTTCGACCACGCGGCCTTCATGCCGGCGACGGAGCCCGTGATGGTGTTCGCGGTCTCGGCGGCGGTGTTGCCGTACAGGCCAAGCTGCTTGGTGCCGTCCTCCAGAAGGCCGACGAGCGCCTGCTGGTACTCGTCGATTGGCACCTCGGTGAGCTTCGTGTACTCGCCGGAGAGGTAGCCAGCCGCCTGGGCCTGTTCCAGGAACGACTTGGACGTTGCGGGGAGTATGCCGCTGAACTGGTCGGCGATGGATTGGTAGCTCGATGTCGAGCGGGAGATCATGGCGAACTTCTCGTTGAGCAAGTTGATGTTCTTGCCCGTGCCGCTCGCGTAGTCGCTGATGGCCTTCATGCCCTTGCGCGCGGCGTCGTACGCGGCCTGGTCGCCCATGGTCGCGCTGAACATGGCCCCGACGTCGTTGATGGTGGCCATGTAGTCGTTGGCGCTCATGTTGAGGTCGCGCCACGCGTTGTTCGCGTCGTTGAACACCTTCGAGGTGTCCATGTCGTTGAATATCTTCTGCACGCCGCCGGAGAGCTGCTCGAAGTTCGCGTAGCCCTCGAACGCCTGCACGAAGATGTCGGATGCCGCCTTCGACGCCACGTCCACGCCCTTGAGGATGGCGGTGGACATGATGTTGCCGATTGCGACGGTTTTCGCGGACATGCCGCTGCCGAACGCAGAGGCGAACGAGCTGCTGCCCGACTTGCCTGCGTTGGACATGCCCGACTTCAGCGCGCCATCGTCCAGCTTCGGGACTACTTGCAGGTACGCGCTGCCGATTGTGGCGTCAGCCATCGGACGCCTCCTTCCTGAATCTGGCCAGCTTCGCCTCGTAGCTCATGGGGTCGACGGGGACCGCCGTCGAGAACGCGGCCACCTCGCCCGGGCGGGCGATTGGCTCGTAGTCCTTCGCGAACAGGTTGCCGAGCATGTCGGCCACGTTCGCGATCATGTGGGTCTCGACGCTCCACTTCGCGTACGGGCGCATCTCTCTCATCACTTCGCTGTCCGCGGGGACGTGGCGCAGGAAGAGCGCGACGGCCCCCCACCCGATTGTGGAGGGCACGTCGCGGAGCCTCACGCGCCACCTGTCGAACAGGTCGAAGTCGAGGGCGTCGCCGTGGTTGGCCACGACCTGGGCGACGCTTAGGATTCCCCCACGGAGATGTCGCTTCCCTCGCCGAGTGCGTTGAACAGGCTCATGTAGCCCATGTCCGTCAACGGCTCGTCGGCGAGGTCGGGGCAGAGCGTGAGCATGAACTCCTTCACCGCTCGGACCTTGTCAGCCAGCTCTGTCGCGTTCGACGCGGGTGCCATTGCTGCGACCTGCTCGACGGAGAGGTCGCGCAGGCGCGGCAGCTCGTACTGCTTGCCGTCCGCGCCCTCGACGACGAACGGGACGGGTTTCTCGATGGTGAAGTCAGCCATTCTACGCTCCTGTCGTGGTGGTGGTCGTTGTGCTCACGGGGGCCAGCTTCTTGAAGTAGCCGCCGATGGTCTCGTCGTAGAGCGCCTGGAACGTCACGGTGTCCACGATGAGGTTGCCCTTGGTGTGCGTGCCGAACGCGATGTCCTGCGGGACGCAGTTCGGGTACACGTAGCGGACGAGGTCCTTCGGGTCGCCGTTCTCGTCGTTGTGCAGCTCGTCGACGATGACCACCCAGGCGTCGGTCGTGCCGTCGAACACGGCGTTGCCGCTGGCGTCGACCTTGCCCGCGCCGAAGCGCAGCTTGTCGGCCGCCACCGAGTTGTCGATAATCGGCACGGCGAGCGTCGCGGATGGTGTGGACGAGGACGCGAGCACGTCCTTGCCAGCCCAGTCCTTGGCGGGGTCTGCCTTGCCGAGGTCCACGGCGGGCGTGATGCCGTCCTCCGACACGCGGACGGTCTCGTAGCCGGAGAGCGTCTCGTCGGAGGTCGTGGGGATGGTGGGGTTGGAGCTGACCAGCGCCACCGAGAAGTAGGTCTCGTCGTTCGGGCGTCCGAACGATGCGAGGCCCGTGTTGGATGCTGCCATATTTCCCTCCTTACGGGGTCTAGCGCGCTACCAGAGCGCGGCCATCGTGAAAACCGACTGGAACCAGCGGTGGCTTCCGTCGAAGCCCAGGGGCACCGGTTCCGTGAACGAGTACATGGCGTCGTTCGCCCGCATCGCGTCGCAGACCTCCCGCGCGAGCCTCTCGGCCTCGTCGTAGGTCTCGGCCCACGACTGCACGGCGAACTCGGGATGGCGTGCGTCGAGCGTCGAGTAGCCGCCCACGGGGTCTACCAGCACGAAGCTGGACGGCCTGTCCGCGGGTGCCTGCGTTGACACGGGGACGGCCAGCTGGCCGCCGAGGTAGCCCACTACCTCTTCGAGAACGGAGCGCATGTCCTCACCTCGATTTCAGGATGGTGTTGTTGATTGAGTTGTCGTAGCGGCCGAGCCTGGTCATGCAGACCACCTTGCCGATGGCCGTGTGGTCGGCCACGTCCACGAACGAGCCGTACGGCGGCGTGTTCGGGGTGCCGTTGAACTTGACCATCTGCACGGTGCCGTTCTTGACCATGAGCGGCACGCGCTCGCCCGCACGGAGTCCGAAGTTGGCGTTCGCGGCCGCCGCGATGGGCGACACGGCCGCGTCGAGCGCGGACTGCATGCCGCCCGACTTGAAGACCTGCTCCCAGCCCGCGGGGTTCGGCCTGTAGCCGTACAGCCCGCTAGCCATCTTGGACACCCGCCTGCACGGTCATGTCCCAGGCGAGCGGCGACGGCTCGTGGGCTGGCTCGCCTGCGACGAGCAGCTCGCGGCCGCCGACGGTGACCTTCGCGCCGCGCAGGTCAAGGTCGCAGGAGCGCGGGAACGTGAGCGTGGCCGTCACGGCGATGCCGTCGGGCCTGTCCACCTGCCTGTCCTCGTCGGTCGCGTGGCCCACGAGGACGTGGTCGACCGCGACGGGATCGGCCCACGTCGGCACCTCGTTGCCGAAGCGGTCGGACGTCGGCTCGCCCCTCACGGCCACGAGGACGGTCTGGCCGTCCATCACGCGCCTGCCCGGTGCCTTAAGCATCTCCACCGCCCCCTAGCCAGGAGCCGAAGCCGATGGAAGTGCCCAGGCCGAGCATCTTGCGCTCTGACGGCAGCAGGTTGAAGCCGCCCGCGCTGTTCGCGTAGTTCAGCGTCTCCTGGAAGCCGTTCGCGCTCTGGCTGTAGGACGTGACGCCCACGCCCGCCATCGGGGAGGCGTCGAGCCTGTTCACAAGCTCGATGTTCACGTACTTCAGCGCGGAGAGCTGCTTCTCGTCGGACGGGTCGAGCTTGTCGCCCATCTGCACGTCGAGCCAGGCGGCCGCGCGGTCGAGCCACGCGGACAGCCGCTCGGCGCTCATGTCGGTGTCGTACACCGCCGTG
>Ga0326511_10002126_pt1 | contig 16262 bp, 14 predicted proteins | sample 0_2496_0518_D_FD_203701 | JGI IMG/M metagenome (GOLD analysis project Ga0326511, IMG submission 203701) | Bovine rumen microbial communities from UC Davis, California, United States - 0_2496_0518 | ecosystem: Host-associated > Mammals > Digestive system > Stomach > Rumen | place: USA...
GCTATGGATGCTGCCGCCTACACGGTATTGTCTTTTTATAACTCCCACGAGCGTAGCGAGTTAATTTCCATTTTATCTTCCTGTTTTACTTCCGAAAGTTCAGTAAATAACCATGAAGTGAAGCAATGAAACTATCAGATTTACGAACCGGTGAAAGCGGCGTCATTGTCAAAGTGTTGGGACATGGTGGCTTCCGCAAGCGTATTGTTGAGATGGGATTCATTAAAGGGAAGACCGTCGAGGTGTTGCTTAATGCGCCGTTGCAGGACCCTGTAAAATACAAGATAATGGGTTATGAGGTCTCCCTTCGCCGCCAGGAAGCCGAGATGATAGAAGTTGTTAATGCCGATATGGGTGTTGTTGACTCCCAACCCCATGAGTCGTTGCTGACCACATCGGATATTTCACCGGAGGAACATGCCGACGACTATTTACAACACAAGGCGCTGCGACAGCGTCGAACGATCAATGTGGCGCTCATCGGTAATCCTAATTGTGGTAAGACTTCACTCTTCAACTTTGCCAGCGGTGCCCACGGTCATGTAGGCAACTACTCAGGCGTCACCGTTGATGCCTCGGAAGCCCATGCGTCATATTTCGGTTATGAATTCAAGCTTACCGATCTTCCCGGCACCTATTCGCTTTCATGTTATTCTCCTGAAGAACTTTATGTGCGAACGCACCTGTCTGAGCGAATGCCTGACGTCGTCATCAATGTCATTGACGCCAGTAATCTGGAGCGTAATCTGTATCTGACCACCCAGTTGGTGGATATGAACCTGCGTGTGGTATGTGCGCTGAACATGTATGATGAGTTTGAGCGACGTGGGGATCATGTGGACATCAAGACCCTTTCCACGCTGTTCGGTACGCCTATGGTGCCTACCTCGTTTAAAAGCGGTATGGGGGTGGATATGCTTTTCAAGACCGTCATTCAGGTCTATGAGAACGCCAATAAACAGGCACGCCACATTCACATCAACTACGGACATGAGATCGAAGATGGTATCAGCCACATTCAGAAATATCTGAAGCCGGACCATCTCATTTCCCTTCAATACTCCACTCGCTATTTGGCTTTGAAGCTTTTGGAGCACGACACCAACATTGTGGAATACATCAGGCGGGTGGCAGGTGACAAAGCTCGTCAGATCATCGCGGCCCGTGACACAGCAGCTGCTCGTGTCTTTGAGGAGACCAATACTGATTCCGAGACTGCCATCATGGATGCTAAATATGGATTCATCAACGGTGCGCTGACCGAGGCACAGTTTATGACTGGCACCAAGAAGGATACGTACCGCATGACCCATCTAATAGACAACGTGTTGTCTAACAAATATTTGGGATTCCCCATTTTCTTCCTGATATTGTTCCTGATGTTTGAGACCACCTTTGTCTTAGGACAATATCCGATGGATTGGATAGAGTGGATGGTGGAATGGATTGGCGAAAAAATCAGTACCAACATGACTGAAGGGCCGTTACGCGCTATGCTGGTCGACGGCGTAGTGGGTGGAGTAGGTTCGGTAATCGTCTTCTTGCCGCAGATACTCATTCTCTATTTCTTCATCTCCATCATGGAGGATTCGGGCTATATGGCACGAGCCGCCTTCATCATGGACCGCCTGATGCACAAAATGGGGCTGCATGGTAAGTCATTCATTCCTATGATCATGGGCTTCGGATGCAACGTGCCTGCAGTTATGGCTACACGTACGATTGAAAGCAGGCGTTCGCGTCTTATCACTATGCTTGTGTTGCCCATGATGTCCTGTTCGGCCCGTCTTCCTATCTATATTATGATCATCGGCACTTTCTTTGCCGTAGAGTATCAGAGTGTGGTGATGCTTTCGCTCTATGCCATCGGTATCTTGATGGCGGCAATAGTAAGCCGATTGTTCAGCCGCTATTTGGTGAAAGGCGAGGACACTCCTTTCGTGATGGAATTGCCTCCCTATCGTTGGCCGACGGCAAAGGCCATTGGACGGCACACATGGGAAAAAGGAAAGGAATATCTGAAGAAAATGGGTGGCATCATCCTCGTGGCGTCTATCCTCGTATGGGCGTTGGGTTATTTTCCACATCATGAGGAACTGGATGGACCAGCACAGCAGGAGCAGTCATACATCGGTCGCATGGGAAAGGCTGTTGAGCCGTTGTTCCTTCCGCAGGGTTTTGACTGGAAGCTTGACGTGTCGCTCATTGCCGGTGTTGGTGCCAAGGAGATTGTAGCCTCCACGATGGGCGTGCTCTATAGTGATGACAGCTCTTTCGGCGATGACAGTTCGTTTGCCGACGATACGACCAAGTACACCAAACTGCGTCAGAAGATGACAGCCGATGGCGTCACACCCCTCATTGCCTTCTGCTATCTGCTCTTTGTGCTGCTCTACTTCCCCTGCATAGCCACCATCGTTGCCATCAAGAACGAAACAGGTTCTTGGCGCTGGGCAGGTTTTGCAGCCCTTTACACCACCTGTGTAGCCTGGATAGTATCGGCATTAGTAGGACAAATAGGCGCGCTTTTCCTATAAAATCCCTGAGAGTTTTTTTGCATTTTAGTTCTACCTTCTACCAAATAATATATAATCATCTGAAAATAAGGGTTTTACTATTATTTCTCCTTCTACTTTAGTTCTACTAAAGTTCTACTTTGGTTCTACTTTAGTTCTATCAAACCTCTACTCAACGTCTATTCGCAAACTTCATAGTCAGCAACAGACGGTATCATGCCTTTTAGGAAGCGACGGCAACGACTGACAAGGTTTTCAGTACGATTTAAACGAAGTTGACAAGCAATTCAGTTTAACCCGGTAAAACTTGTCCAATGGGGCGCGTTTTGTTCCCACGTTGGGAACAAAATATTCCCACGCTGGGTATAAAACATTCCCACACTGGGAATATAATAAGGCTATTAGCATTTCTGATTAAGACTGTAGTGCTTTGCTTATTTATTTAAGTTTCGGAAATTATTAAATGAAGTTATATAGGAAGTTATGCGCTTCGCGCACGAAGTTAAGCCAGCGACGCTGGCTGGACAACTATGGATACTGCCAGCCTACACGGTTGGTAGAGCTTTGGTAGAGCTTTAGTAGAACTAAAGTAGAGCTAAAGTAGAACTAAAGTAGAGACAGAAATTGAAGGAAATAGTATCCTAAACCATTTATAATCAGTAACTTTTATGTTTTTTAGCTAATATTTAGTAGAAGTAGAACTACAAATTCAAAATTTTGTCTTGAAATTATTAAGTTCTTATCTTCAAAACTTGAGTAGTTAGAATACCACGTTGACTTCGCGCTTGGTCAGTTTTAATGATGTCTGATTGGGCGTGCCGACGATGGTGGGTAGCTCGTCCCCCGCATTGTCCACCGCTTTACTCTTGCGACTATAGGCGTGGAAAGAACCTCCACTCAGGATGATTCCCGTATCGCTTTTTACGGCTTTGGGCTTACCTTCTGACTCTGTGCCTGTGGCCTGCACATCAAGAGTTCCACCACTGAAGAGGAAATCCTCGGCGGCATTGATACCCTTACCGCCATCGCCGGTGCTGGTGATGGTCAGCGTGCCTGCCGACATCGTGAACAGGCTATCGCACTTGATTCCTGCACAACTGGTTGTGTCGGCTATTCCGTCGAGCGTTTCTATTTTACAGTCACCCGAAGTGGTGATATTTGTCGTGCCACCCGTAATGACCATGCGGGCCTCATTGCGTATGCCTCTTGCACCATCGGCTGTGACGTCAATGTTGAGGCTACCCCCCTGAATAAAGACACCGTCGTTGGCCTTGACGCCATTGGTGGCTGTGGCGGCCATATTGATGTTGATAATGCCGCTTTCAAAGGTGATATAGTCGTCGCTGGCTATACCGTTGCGGGCATTGCCATTGATATTGAGCGTACCATTGCCTCGAAAGTAGATCTGTCCTTCGCTGAAGAGGGTGCCTTTTTGCTGGATGGTATCACCATTAGTATTGATTGTCGTGTTGATATAGGGGGCGTTGTCGGTAAGGGTATTTACACCTACCGTAGTGATAATGAGCGATTTGCCACACTGGTTGTTAATGGCAGGCCCCTTAGGATTTGTGAGGGTGAGACCGTTGAGGTCAATCGCGTATTTCCGATTACTGAAGACAATGAGGGAGCCGTCCTCTGAAGATCCGCTCAGACGGATGACGAGATTCTTGCCAGTAAAGGAGGTAACGGTGACATGGGCACCAGCGGCGGTGGCGGTGACGAAGTAGGGCAGGGTGCCAAAGGTAGCACTCTGCTGGTTGTAGTGGATGGTGAGTGTGTCGGAACCCACGAAATCGCTCAACTCATACTGGTCGTCGTTTGTACATGCACATAGAGCAGCGATGCAGAGGAGAGACAATATAATTCTTTTCATTTGCGCGGAGTCTTATTAGAATTTATGCTTGTAGCTGAGTCCGAGAATGTGGCTGTTGGCAGACATGTCGTCATCATCGTCATTGACGTTCTGGTACTTGTAGCTCAGGCCAAAGACGTGCTTCTTACGCAGTTTGTAGTCGACGCCGATGGTATAGCGCATCTTCTGAATACCACCCGCAGCATTGAACATCTCAGCATTGACGTAGGGGTCGAACTTCCAGTTGGGTATGTCGTAATCTATTTGTAAACGGCTACGTAACACGTTTTTCCCTTTACCACGAACGTTGACCCATGCTTCTTCGTCGATGTCATAGCGCTTGCCCTCAGCAGCAGGACGATAAGTGTATTGCCAGCGTTCACGCAGGGAGAACTTCAGTCGCTGCCAGTCGATGCTGCCCGATAGAGAGAGGTTAAAACGATGGCGTACAGACCAGTAGCTGGGTGTCCACTTGTTGGGGGTCAGCCCGTCGGACTTCAAGTCAAGTTCTTCTGCATTATTGTCGTAGAGCAGGACGTAGCCCGCAGAGGCTTTGAGGCCCTTGATAATCTTGTACTCAGCGCTAAGGCCCGCACTCCATCGGTCAGCTGTGCGTAGGTTGTTGCGGGTACGGAACTCAGCCTCGCCAGCTAAGCTCCAGTTGCGTGAGAGTTTTTTTTCGGCCCCCACTTCATACCAGATACCGAAGTCATCGCTCTGGGCCACAGCATAGGATATGCTGAGGCAAAAGATAGAGAGGACGGAGAATAGTCTCTTAATCATTGTGTTGTAGCTTATAGATAATTGTTAGACCTCTCTCCATTGCGACTTCCTGACTGTGAACTGGCCGTCGGACTCATTGGCTGAAGAGCCGTCGTAGGTGACGCGGAGCACTACGGAGTCCTTCAGGAAGTCAATACCACCCACTTCAATAGACAGAATCTTCAGACCGGTGCGCTGTTCCAGGTCGGCTTTCAGTTCCTCACGTCGTTCTGGTTTAATCAGTTCGATGCGGTCATACTGAATGAGTTTCGTAGCCCGTATCTTCAGCGTGCTTTCGCAGAGCATGATGGAGATGAGGGTAATGATGTCGATGACCACCAACTCTACGTAGTTTTCTGCCATAGCATGGACGACGGAGAGGCAGATGATGACAAAGAGGTAAGTCATCTCACGCACAGGCATAGCATCGGTGCGATAGCGCATGATGGAGAATATGCCGAACAGGCCGAGACCTACACCCATCGTAGCCTTACCACGTTCCATACCCATCATGAAGTAGACAAGGAAGAAAATGGCTACAGTCATCATCATGAAGGTGAAGAAGAAATCGCGGCGGTGACTTTTTCGGAAGTAGAGCTGGCGAATAATGAACCAGTTGAAAATCACGCAGATGGCAAAGCGTATCAGCGTGTGGATGAACTCATTAGAAAAAAGGATTTCCATAATTTATTTGTTAAATGTTAATATTCTGTTGACGTCGCTGAGTTTCGGCTTGAAATTGTGGATGGGAAGCGTGTCGTTGGTCATAGCGGCTCCCATGCAGTATTTGCTGAAACCATGTGGATGAATGCGCAGTTGGCGGAGCATTTCGAGTACGGGTGAGAAGACCAGGCCGTCGCGCTTCAGTTCGACGATGACTAATGGTCCCATATCCTTGTCCTCGCCCGTCTGCACATTATGGAAATGGAGCTCCGTATCAATGGTCAGTCGCTCGGTCTTGGCATTGTTCACCAAGGTGATGCGACGGAAGTAGTTGTGCATGTGAGGGATGAGCATGTCGACACCATAGTGCAGGTGATGGGCAATAAAGTCACGCTTGGTCTCATCAGTCAAGTCCATATCGGTCACCTCGATACGCTTCTTTTTAGTCCTGCCGTGATTGTTCTTGGTCTTTATCTCCATGAACTGTAAGTGACTGCTCACGTAAGTGCGGAAGCGAAGCTTCTGACGGTTTGTGTGACCGCATTGGTGTTCGCGATACATGCCAAAGTCGCGGGTGTCGAAGTAAGTGGTATCATAGAGCATGTTACGTTCGCCATCAATCTCCTGTGCGAAATAGTCGCTGCGGGCCATCTCAAGGAGTCTCTGCAACAAAGGCAAAGTCGTCACGAACTTGGTGTCCGTACGGTTCATCAGTTTCACACTGCTCATTTCTGCCAGCGTGATGGGCTTGAAATCGCTAATGATATTTTCTATCATGAATAAAATTAGTAGCTTTTTGATTCGACAAAGTTAGTTGAATTATTTCTCTCTTCCAAAAATATTCAGCGAAATGCCTTTTTTTTTCAATTAATTTAAGTTTAGAAAGTACTTGCTTTACAAGTGTCCAACACCGTACATAGATTTGCTGGATTAAAGGAAAAAACAAGAACTCCCGAAATTAGAATAAATAATGTATAATATTCACAGGAAAACACAGAATCAGGATCAGATGGTTTGTTAAAAAACATTTATATGGGAAATTTTCTTTGTAACTTCTTGCATAGTTTCGGAAAATGTTTGTACCTTTGCACCCGCAAACAAGAAAAGAAGACTGGTGCGTTAGTTCAGTAGGTTAGAATGCCTGCCTGTCACGCAGGAGGTCACGAGTTCGAATCTCGTACGCACCGCCCTGATTTTCTTTGAGACGCAGGGTGCGTTAGTTCAGTAGGTTAGAATGCCTGCCTGTCACGCAGGAGGTCACGAGTTCGAATCTCGTACGCACCGCAACGTCATTGGTAGCCCATCGAAATTTCGGTGGGCTATTTTGATTTAATGCAAAGAGGTAAGTTTAAAGTAAAAACTAAAAGAGATAGAGAATATGAAGAATATTTTGATGACATTGCTGGCACTATGTCTTTCAGGCATGGCCATTGCTCAAGAGGTGACACGTGACTTCACCGTCTATAAGAACTTCAAGCCCGGCATTATCCACATGGCTAATGGCAAGGATCTCGTCAATCCACTGCTTAACATTTTCATGAAGCAATCCACCTTGCTTTATATGAGTGGAAATTACGCTAAGGAGGCTAATATGGACAATGTGCTTGGTGTAGATTTCGACGACAGGAAATATATCAAGATCAATGGTGAACTGGCCTATTTGGTGGATAGCATCGGGGCCAATCGCCTGTATTGTGTCACGCTGATTGACATCGATGCCTATAAGTCGTTGCAAAAGAACAACGTCAATATTTCTAATCTGAGCCTCGGCGACCAGATTTCATATAGTACCATCGATATGGAGAACCGTGACAGCATACAGATGCCAGTCATCGAACGTTTCTACTATTTATTCGATGGTAAATATATTAAGGTACATGAGCGTGAGATTTCGCGACTTCTGCCGAAGGAGAAGAGACGCCTCTATAAGACCATCATTAGCCAGGATGGCTTCTCTTGGATTGACAAGCAGAGCCTGCTCCAACTTCTCAAAGCTATCTCCACATTATCATCCGAATAGTTTTGGGTGAGTGCAAACCGCAAGTATTAAGCTTGCGTATGGAGTAGTTCAATGGTAAGCGAAGTGTGGGTGTCAGGAGTGATGCGGAAACGGTGATCAGGACGATAGCCGGGAAGCCAAAGAATACGTCCTTCGGCATCGACAAGAACCAGTTGGCGACGCTTTTCAAACAAAGAGAGCTTGCGGTCGGTGAGGAAATCGCTGACGAGTCGGCTTCCCTCTGTCATGCCTAACGGACGAAAACGATCACCGGGCAAGGCAGGACGAAGAGTAAGAGGAAATTGAATGCCGTTCGCATCGAGTGTGGCAGTGTCCGGTTGGCGGCTGACAGACGTCTCGTCTGACTGGCGTATCCGAATCTTGGTGGTAGCGTCGTAGATATAGGTTCCTGTTTCTGGAATGCGAAGGGTAGGGCGTTCGGCCTCACGTGGCTGAAGCATCAGCCGGCCGCGATTGACACATACTTCATGGGTGTCTGAAGTCCAATAGCTGCCTGTTCGGGCAGAGGGAAGTCTTTGACAGATTTGGTCGATGGAAGATGAACTAAATCCGAAGGGCTCCAGCCAGTCAAAGAGGATGCTAAGAGGAGAAGGCTGCTGCAGTAAACCGCTGATAAGCAGTGAGTTGCCGTCAGATAGTTGTCTGATGGCTTTTTTGTTGGCATCATCACTTACTTTGGCAGTCTCCTGCAATAAGCGGGCTGTGTGCAGGATGTTGTCTGTAGCTTTTGGAGTGATGGATAATAACTGCGGGATCACTTGCAGACGTAATTTGTTTCGCCACACGTCGGCCACGAGATTTGTTGAATCGGTGACGAAGTCCTGGCCTTGAGATTTCAGCCAGCTTTCTATCTCTTGACGATTGACGCAAAGGAGCGGACGAATGATATGTCCCTGTCGTGGTTGGATGCCTGTCAATCCGTGTATTCCCGTTCCACGAATCAGGTTCAGAAGGATGGTCTCGGCACTGTCGTCCTGATGATGGGCCACGCAGATATCAGCAGCTCCAATATCGTTGCGCAGTTGTTCAAAGTAGCGATAGCGCAACTCTCTGGCTGCCATCTCAATACTTATCTTGTGGAGTTCGGCATAGGTATGGGTGTCGAAATGAATGAGATGCAGGGGAATGTCGTGTCTTTCGCAGAATGACTGGACGAACGCCTCGTCGCGCATGCTTTCTTCGCCACGCAGATGGAAGTTGCAATGCGCAGCCTCGACGGTATATCCCAACTGGCAAAGCAGCAACAGCAGAGCTATGCTGTCGGCACCACCACTAACCGCTACGATGTAACGGTTGTCGTGTTGCAACAGTCCGTGGGCCTCGATATACTTCTTGACTTTATCTGTCATTCATCATTCCACATAAAGTACCAATCCCTTTAGGTATTCACCTTCTGGGTGATAGATGTTGATGGGATGGTCGGCAGGCTGATGAAGCTGGTGGAGGATGCGCACTTTGCGACGAGCCTGGGCAGCTGCGGTGAAGACGGCATTACGGAAATGTTCCTTATTGACAACCTGCGAACAAGAGAAGGTAAAGAGGATTCCACCACGCTCGATATTCTCCAATGCCAGTCGGTTCAGACGGGTATAGCCTTTCAAGGCATTGTTCAGCGCTCCGCGATGCTTGGCAAAGGCTGGGGGGTCGAGAATAATGAGGTCATAGGATTGGTAGGAGAACTTGAATGCATCCTCGCAAAAGGCTTCATGTCGAGGGTCGTTGGGGAAGTTCAGCTCCACGTTGGCCCGGGTCAGTTCGATAGCTTTGGCCGAACTGTCCACAGAGTGGACCAACTGCGCTCCGCCACGCATGGCATAGAACGAGAAGCCGCCTGTGTAGCAGAACATGTTCAGGACGCGCTTGCCTTTAGCATATCGTTCAAGCAGGGCACGGTTCTCACGCTGGTCGACGAAAAAGCCCGTCTTCTGACCACGCACCCAGTCTACATAGAACAGCAATCCGTTTTCCTTTGCTGTATTGTCGTTGCTACCGCCCACGATGAAACCATTCTCCGGTTCCATGAAGGGTAGGGTGGTTTCACTCTTATAATAAACATGGTGTATGCGATTTTGCATCACCTGCATCAAGGCTTCGACAATAGCATGACGGCAGAGGTGCATACCGATGCTATGGGCCTGCATGACAGCTGTATCTCCATAGATGTCGATGATAAGGCCAGGAAGGTTGTCGCCTTCGCCATGAACCAAGCGATAGGCATTGGTCACGTCGGGATTGGTTCCTAATCCGATGGAAAGGCGTGCCTGCAAGGCAGAAGAAAGACGCGAAGACCAAAAGTCATGATCAATCAGGACGTCGCTAAACGAGAGTACTCGCACGGCAATGGAACCCTCTTGATAGTGACCTACGGCAATAAACTGGTTGTCTGCGGTGACGACACGGACGATGTCGCCCTCGCTGATGTCTTCATCCTTGAGATGAAGTGCACCGGAAAAAATCCAAGGGTGAAAACGAAGCAAGCTCTCTTCCTTGCCTCGCTTCAGATATACATTTTTGTAACTATTCATTGTTCGTTGTTGATTTCGAGTCGGTAATCGCCAGATTGTTCCAATCGCATCAGTTCTTCATAGAGCATGATGCAAGCCCAGGCATCGGTGGCAGCGTAGAGTTTCTGCTTGTCGGAGAGGATGTCTATTTCCCAGTTGCTCAGCTGTTGTCGTTTGCTGATTTTCTGTCCGAACATGTTGGCATAGAGTTTCTGTAGGCTTAAATCTTCGATACCTATTTCACGTACATGGTGCTGCAGGTCGATAAACCATCCTGGTTCGAAGTCGCTCAATCGATGCAAGGAAGACAGGTCGTCGTGCAGGGAGAGTCCAATCTTCGGGACGGTCTTGTCCTCCAGTAAACGGAGGAGGGCTGGAGTAAGTCCCGTGTGGTTGAGGCGAAACAGGAAGCATGTATCATAGGTAGAGACTTGAAGGAGTGACACCTTATACTGAAAGCCACGCTTGAAGGAAGGGCGTGTCTCAGTGTCAATGCCCAAAATGGGTTGTGACAAAAGATAGCGCACGGCTTTCTCTGTTTCACCCTCTGTCAGAATTGTGATAATCCGACCCTCGAAAGCCACGACAGGCAAGGATGAAATCAGCTTTTTATCAAACTTGTTGTAGAGTGTCTTAGTCATCGTATATTAAATTCAAGATGCAAAAATACAAAAATAATCCATAATTATGAATCATGAATTGATATTTTTTATTACTTTTGCATCGAATTACGATTAAAAAGGATAAAATGGTTAAGAAAAAGAGTAAAAAATCGGTCGAACAACGACCTACGCTGTTAGAATCATTGGGCTTTAAAAACATATTTCACAACGAAAAAATCAACTTCATCATAGGCCTGCTGCTCTTTGCTGGTTCTCTGTTTATGATTCTTTCTTTCGTGTCCTACTTCACTACAGGACAAGCTGACCAGAGTCTGATCGAGGAGATGCGCCAAGGCGAGCTGATGGATATCAACCATAAGTTTGGAAATCTCTGTGCCAAGTTCGGTGCTTTCACCGCTTACTTCTTTATCAAGCAGTGTTTCGGCCTTTCGGCTTTCATCCTGCCTGTCTTCGTCTTGTTGTTGTCTGTGCGCATGATGGGTGCCTACAAGGTGAACCTATGGAAGTGGTTCTTTTCGTTGATGGTTGTCATGATCTGGTCATCCGTCACGCTGGCTAAGTTCCTTTCACCTGCCTTCCAGGACAGTCATTACTCTCCTGGCGGCGATCACGGTCTGTATGTGTGTCAGTGGATTGAGAATTTCGTGGGAGCCCCTGGCCTTCTGGCCATCCTGGCTATCGTGGCTATTGCATTCCTGACCTACATCAGTTCGGAAACGATCTATATGATCCGTAAGATGCTGAATCCTACCAAGTTCCTGGATCGCATCAAGTTCAAGGTGGTGGACACATCGAAAGAGCCCTTGGATCCCATCGACAGCTATGAGACCAGCATCGAGACACAAGAGGACCCCACGGTGTTTGATGATCCGTCGGCGCAAACTGTCCATTTCAAAGTGGATGGTCAGGATACCGTGAAGCAAACGAAAGGAAAAGGCGATGCCACTCCTAACAAGAAGGAGCCCGAAGATACCGAGTTGGTGGTTGAAACGGCAGCAGACGAGGAGAAGGCAAGCAACCGCCAACTTGTGGAGGTGGGTGACAAGCAACTGGAGCCCTACGACCCCAAGCGTGACTTAGAGAACTATCACTATCCGACCCTCGACCTGCTGAAGCACTACGATGATGATGGAAAGCCCTACATCGATATGGCTGAGCAGACGGCCAATAAGAACCGTATTGTTGAGGTGTTGCGCACTTTCAGCATCGAGATTTCGAGCATCAAAGCCACTGTCGGCCCCACCATCACGCTCTACGAGATTACGCCTGCACAGGGAGTACGTATTTCGAAGATTCGCGGTCTTGAGGACGATATCGCCCTTTCGCTAAAGGCGTTGGGCATCCGTATCATTGCGCCTATTCCAGGCAAGGGAACGATTGGTATCGAAGTGCCTAATGCCAAAGCCAATATCGTGTCGATGGAGTCCATCTTGAACTCGAAGAAGTTTCAGGAGACGACGATGGACCTGCCCTGTGCTATGGGTAAGACCATTACCAACGAAGTGTTTATGTTCGACTTGGCCAAGTCGCCCCACCTTTTGGTTGCCGGTGCCACTGGTCAGGGTAAGTCCGTTGGCCTGAACGCCATTCTTACTTCCTTATTATATAAGAAGCATCCTGCTGAACTGAAGATTGTGCTCGTAGACCCGAAGATGGTGGAGTTCAGCATCTACAAGATTATCGCCAAACACTTCTTGGCCTCCCTGCCAGAGCAGTTTGAGGATCCTATCATCACCGACACAAGCAAGGTGATTCGTACGCTGCAGTCGCTCTGTGCCGAGATGGATGCCCGCTATGAATTGCTGAAGGATGCAGGCGAACGCAACATCAAGGACTACAACCGCAAGTTCATTGCCCGTCAACTGAATCCCGAGAAAGGACATAAGTTTATGCCCTACATCGTGGTGGTGATCGACGAGTATGGTGATCTGATTATGACGGCTGGCAAGGATATAGAGCTGCCCATCGCCCGTATTGCCCAGAAAGCCCGAGCCGTGGGTATCCACATGATTATTGCTACACAGCGTCCTACCACCAATATCATTACTGGTACTATCAAGGCCAACTTCCCTGCCCGTATTGCCTTCAAGGTGAGTCAGGGTATAGACTCCAAGACGATTCTTGACCGCATGGGCGCCCAGCAGTTGATAGGTCGTGGCGACATGCTCTATTTGCAGGGCAATGATCCTATTCGTGTGCAGTGTGCCTTTGTCGACACTCCCGAGGTGCTCGACATCAACCGATTCATTGCTGCACAGCAAGGATACCTTGAGCCCTTTGAACTGCCAGAACCTATTGTCGAGGGTGACGCTATGGGCAGTACCGGTGCCGATGACGTCGATTTGAAGCATCTCGACCCCATGTTTGAGGATGCTGCCCGACTGATTGTGCAGAGCGGAAGTGGCTCCACCAGCTTGATTCAGCGCAAGTTCTCCATTGGCTACAACCGTGCTGGCCGCTTGATGGACTTGATGGAGAAAGCTGGCGTCGTAGGACAGGCCCACGGTTCCAAACCCCGTGAAGTACTCATTCAGGATGAAATGAGCCTTGAACAGTTACTCAACTCTTTAAGAAACAGATAAGAACGTTATGAAAAAGTTATTCGTTATTTTATCATTGGTATTCCTCAACGTCGCTTTTGCTCAGGCGCAGACAGCCAAGCAGGTGCTTGACAAGTGTGCAGCCACTCTGAACACAAATGAGGGACTACAAGCGGACTTCACTATGTCGAGTGCCCAGTACAGCCCTGTAAGCGGCACGATCTCCATTAAGGGTCGCATGTTTCATGCAACCACTCCTGTTGCAGCCATGTGGTTTGATGGCAAGACCCAGTGGACTTACATGAAGAAGAACGACGAGGTCAACGTGACGACACCTACTGAGGCCCAGTTGCAGGCCATCAATCCCTATAATTTTATTAATATGTATAAGAAGGGATTCAAGTACACGATGTCGAGTGATGCCGACAGCTACAAAGTTCACCTGACGGCAGAGAATGCCAGTCAGCGTATTCCTGAGCTCTTCATCACAGTCAACAAAAAGAGCTATCAGCCCTCAGAGGTGAAACTGTTGCAGAACAAGAAGTGGACAACTTTCACGATTTCCAATCTCAAGAAGGTGAAGATGGCCGATGGCGACTTCAAGTTCAATTCGAAGGACTATCCCACCGCAGAGGTGATTGACCTGAGATGAGGTAATAATAGTAAAATAATAAAAGAAGAAAAAACTAAAGATAATGAATAGGTTACGACTGTTCCGTTTGTTGCGCCGCAACAATAATTTGGGTATTCGTCGTTCGCCTGCTTTCGAGCAGAGCGTTATTGCGAAGGTGATGATGTATATAGGTGCTGCCTTCGCAGCAATCTATCTTATCTTTTTTGGCGTGATGTTTGCCATGATGGCCAATGAAGATGCTGACCTTGGTGTCGTATTCCTCATCCTTCCACTGCTGTTGCTGATGGATTTCGGTGCTCGTTTTGGCGTGCAGCAGACACCAGCTATGCTGATGAAGCCCTATATGCTGTTGCCACTTCCGCGTCATACTATCATCGAGACCTTTTTGCTTTCATCGGTGTTCAGCGGATGGAATCTGCTTTGGCTTTGCCTGTTTGTGCCCTATGCCATCATTACTCTGGCAGGTGGAGCCACGTTTTTGGAAGTGTTGTGCGTCGTGCTCAGTGGCATGTTTCTCGTCATGTTTAATAGTCAGTGGTACCTCTTCGTTCGCACACTTGTTGCCCGTTCGTTGCTGTGGTGGTTGGTCCCTGCAGCATTCTATGCTGCCTACTTCGTGCCGATGATTACCGATGACAAGTGGCATCTTTTCTCCAAATTTGCAGATTTCCTCGTCGATGATCTTCCCGTATGGGTATTCCTACCCTTCAGTCTCCTCTTGTTGTTGGCTTTCTTCTTCATCAATCGACGCATGCAGTTCCGCTTCGTCTATGAAGAGATATGCCGTGAAGAGAAGAAGGAAGGCGCCATGCGTCACGTCTCGCAATTCACTTTCCTTGAGCGCTATGGACAGACAGGTGAATACCTGAAGTTGGAACTGAAATCTATCTTGCGCAACAAAGCCATTCGCTCTCGAGTCTTTATGAGTCTCGGTCTGGTCGTCATGTTGGTGGCCATCATCACCTTTAGCGACATGTACGATGGTTTCCTCATTCTCAACTTCTGGTGCTACTATTGCTTCAGCATTTATGGATTGACGGCCCTTGTCAAGGTGATGGGTGCAGAGGGTAACTACATTGACCTGTTGATGACCCACCGCGAAAATATCCTTTCGCTGCTTCGTGCCAAGTATTACTTCCACGTAGCCATTCTCATTGTGCCCTTCATCCTCTGTATTCCTGCCGTCATTGCCGGCAAGTTCTCGATGCTCATGTTGTTGGCCTACGCTATGCTCACTTCTGGCATACTCTATTTCGTCATGTTCCAGTTGGGCGTATACAACAAACAGACGCTACCGCTCAACCAGAAGATTACAGGCAAAGGAAATGTGGAGAATGGTCTACAGCTTGTCGTTGAGTTGTTGGCTATGTTCATCCCCATCTTGATTGTGGCCATCCTCCTGCTGTTGTTTAGCGAAACGATAGCCTACATAGTGCTTTCGGTCATCGGTTTCGTGTTTACGTTGGCTCATCCCTGGTGGTTGCGCAACATCTATCAGCGCATGATGGAACGTCGATACGAGAATCTGGAGGGATTCCACGCAACGAGATAGGAGGAAAGGGAAGTGATATTCCCTTTTCCTCCTTATTAACTCCCACAAAAACGAAACGCCTCCCTATTAACTGCTCAATACTTTCTTTTCAAAAACAAACAACATAACATACTAAAACAAATGATGAACAAACTATTTACTATTATGGTAGCCTTCATGCTATTATCTGCACTCCCGGCCTTGGCCGATGGCGGACAGATGCTCACCATCAATGGAGAAAAGGTGGAGAAGGCTGTAGTCAAGATGACTTTTAAAGGCGATTATGTCGTGTTGCATTTCGCTGACGAGTCGAGTCAGACAGCCGACATGAATGCGGTTGCGCTGAAATTGGATGTGTCTGGTACTGGTATCTTTAGCCTGAAGAGTGTGTTGGGCGACAAGATGCACATTGACGGACTTTCACCTGAAACGGAAATTTCCGTCTACGATGCCTCCGGGCGCATGGTTCTTGCTGCAAAGGCTGATAAGGCCTGTGCAACCCTCTCTGTCAAGTCGTTGAAAAGCGGTGTCTATGTGATGAAAGCTGGCAAGCAAGTTGTGAAATTCATTAAACGCTGATAACACCATGAAAAAGATACTCTTTCCAATTATTGCAC